>VOFK01000852.1_pt1 | contig 19766 bp, 20 predicted proteins | sample 5384121 | NCBI WGS metagenome assembly VOFK01 (sample SAMN12384730, study PRJNA508395) | human gut metagenome | isolation source: healthy gut J | host: Homo sapiens
TTCAGTTGCGTATTGCTCGCCAGGAGATAGAATGGGGGTCGCAACAGAAGTTATGTATTTGACGACCGTCGTGTGAAAGATCATCGCACGAACTACCAGACATCGGACGTAAATGGCGTGATGGATGGAAAGATTGACGACTTTATTAAAGCGTATCTCATGGAATTCTCGGGTTCGGAGAATGCGTAAAAAGTAAGTAATTTATTTGTTTTCTCCGGAAACTTTGTACTTTTTGAAGGTCAAAACAAAAGAAAAGTTTAATCTTAAAATAAAATATTTATGGGAAAGAATAAGAAAGCTAATCATAGCAAGCGCGAAGAGGAGAAAGCAAACAAAATAGTAAAAGGCATATTTATCGCTTTGATAGTACTGGCTCTGATCACTATGGTAGGGTATGCTGTCTATGGATAAAACCGCAAGAAATAACTGAAGTCCTGCCGGAAAATCCGTGCGGGACTTTTTTGTTATATTAATAAGGAAATAAGATGGCACAGGAAATAGAACGAAAATTTTTGGTTGTCGATGATAGTTATAAGCAGGAGGCATATTCGCAAAGTCGTATTGTACAAGGATACATTTGTAGTGCCCGCGGACGTACGGTGCGTGTTCGTATCCGGGGCGATAAGGGGTATCTTACTATAAAAGGGGCTTCTAATGCATCCGGTATGAGTCGTTATGAATGGGAGAAAGAAATATCTCTGCAAGAAGCGGAAGAATTGATGAAATTGTGTGAACCGGTGTGATAGACAAGACTCGTTATCTGGTAAAAAGCGGAAAGCATACATTTGAGATAGATGAATTTTTATGGTGATAATGAGGGCCTTGTTGTTGCGGAAGTAGAATTGAAATATGAGGATGAATCATATGAAAAGCCCCATTTCATCGGACAGGAGGTAACCGGAGATGTTCGTTATTATAACTCATCCCTTATGAAAACTCCATTTTGCAGATGGGAAACATTATAGTTTATTTAACGTAATAAAAGTAACTACATATTATAGTTTTGCCTATATTTGCACCAAACAAACACTTTTTTAATATATGAAAGACAACATTCTATGCATCTTTATCATGCTCTTTGTTAGTGTGACATTTAATGCAAACGCTCAAAAAAGTCCTCAAGGGCAGTTCTCAGTAAAAGGAGTTTTAGTAGATTCTTTATCAAATGAAGGAGAACCTTATTCAACCATTCGTATTTCGTTGAAGAGTAATCCGGCCAAACCGGTAAAACTGGCTGTGACAGACACGAATGGAAAGTTTAGTGAACGTCTCGTTTCTCCGGGCACTTATCTGATTAGTTTTTCTTCTGTCGGCAAGCGGACCGTACAGAAAGAATTCACTGTATCTGATACAAAGAAGGTAGCGGACTTAGGTCATATTCAAATGGCAGAAGCAACCGAAATGCTGAAAGGAGTGGAAGTGGTCGCTCAGAAGCCACTTGTGAAAGCAGAAATTGATAAGGTTACTTACAGCATTGAAGATGACCCGGATTCAAAAACGAATTCTACTCTCGAAATGCTCCGTAAGGTACCTTTGGTAACCGTAGACGGGGAAGATAAAATTCAGGTAAACGGAAGCAGCAACTTTAAAGTGCATGTAAACGGGAAGCCGAATAATATGATGAGTAACAATCCCACTGAAGTGTTGAAGAGCTTGCCGGCCAACTCTGTGAAGTCTATTGAAGTTATTACTGACCCGGGTGCAAAATATGATGCGGAAGGTGTCGGTGGTATCTTGAACATCATTACTACCGGTGGCGGAATGGAAGGTTATACAGTCACTTTGAATGGTGGTGTCAGCAATCGCGGTTATAATGCCAGCGGATATGGAACAGTTCAGATCGGTAAATTTACTGTTACCGGAAATTATGCTTATAATCATAATACCAGTCCGCGTTCTTATAGTTCAAGTGGTCGCGAAGATTTCACTTCGGATGATTATAAGTATTTGAGTTCGGAAAGCTCTTCCAAGCATAAAGGCAATTTCCAATATGGCAGTATGGAGGGTAGTTATGAAATTGATACTCTGAATCTTATTACTTTTTCTATGAATATGTTTGGAGGAAAGTTTAAGAACAATGGCTATGGAAGCACGAACATGCTGAACGCCCAAAAAGAACATGCTTACAGTTATAATACGTTGAGCCGTAATGAATCGGAATGGGCCAGTGTGGGATTTAATTTCGACTATCAGCGTTCTTTTAAGAAAAAAGGCGAATTTCTGACTTTCTCATATCGTTATAACGGTTCTCCCGATAATAGTGAGGCTTATACAGAATATGAAGAAGTGAAGGATTATCCTTACAGCATGGATTATTTGAGGGATCAGCATTATGACAATGATGCTCGTACTGATGAACATACTTTCCAGCTTGACTATACCAATCCAATCATCAAGCAACATCAGATAGATGCCGGTGTTAAGTACATTTTACGTAGAAATCAGAGTGACAGTAAGTATTTTAAAGCCGATGACAATAATATCTATCAGCCGGATAATGATTTGACCAGCAAATTTAATCAAGATCAAGATATCTTGGCTGCTTATGCCGATTATCAGTTGAAATTGGGTAAGTTTGGCGGTAAGGCGGGTGTACGTTTCGAACATACTATTATGGATGTGGAATATAAGTATATGCCTGACAGAAACTTCGACAGTAACTTCGATGATTTAGTTCCTTCGGCCAGCTTTACTTATCAGCTTGCACCTACCAAAACCATTCGTGCAAATTATAACATGCGAATCAGTCGTCCGAGTATTTGGTATTTGAATCCGTTTAGAGATACAAGTAATCCGACAAGCATCAGCTATGGTAATCCTGACTTGGATAGTGAGAAGTCTCATTCAGTGGGAATGACTTACAGTTCTTTCTCACAAAAGTTTAATATGAACTTAAGTTTGAACTATTCGTTTGTAAATAATGGTATTGAGCGTTATTCATTTATGGAGAACGGTGTACAGAATAATACCTATGGCAATATTGGTCATACAAACCGCACACGTCTTTCGTTGTGGATGAACTGGAATCCGGGCTCTAAGACAAGAATCTCTATCAATGCCAGTGGCTCTTACTCTGATTATAAGAGTGATAATGAAGAGTTCACAGCTCGTAACCATGGTTATCAAGGTAACTTCTTTGGTAATGCACAACAGACATTACCGTGGGATATTCGTTTTAGTGTGTATGGCGGTGGAGGCACTCCTTATATTTCATTACAAGGAAAGGGTTCATCTTATACTTACTATGGATTTAGTCTGAGTCGTTCTTTCTTGAAAGAGAAACGCCTGACGGTCTCTATGAATGCGTCTAATATCTTTAGTAAATATAATACTTATGATAATTCTACTACGACTTCTACTTTTATTTCGTGGAGCAAGAGTAAATCCCCCAACCGCTATTATGGCATTAATATCAGTTGGAGATTTGGTGAGCTAAAAGCGCAGGTGAAAAAAGCAGCTCGTAGTATCAATAATGATGATTTGAAAGGTGGCGGAAGCGGTTCCGGTAGTACCGGTGGCGGTCAGGGAGGTGCATAAAAGTTAATTCTCAACCACCTGTTAACTGTTATATTAGGGGGTAAAAACTGTTACTTGGCAGTTTTTGCCCCTTTTGTTGTTAGTTTTTCTGTTATCTCTTTTACAAGAAGTCGTTAATATTGCAACAGAAATTAAAAACAGAAAAAATAACAACTTAAAAATAAAATGGTATGAAGACAGTCGACTTTACACAGCATTTACTGAATGTTCAATCGGAATTATTCCGTTTCGCATTTAAACTGACAGCTGATAGAGAAGAAGCAAATGACCTGTTGCAGGAAACATCATTGAAAGCATTAGATAATGAGGAGAAATTTACTCCCGATACAAATTTTAAAGGATGGATGTATACCATCATGCGCAATATATTTATTAATAATTACCGTAAGACCGTACGTGATCAGACTTTTGTTGACCAGACAGACAATCTGTTTCACTTGAACTTTTCGCAAGAAAGTGGATTTGATTCTACCGAAGGTGCTTATGATTTAAAAGAAATTCACCGTGTAGTCAATGCTTTGCCAAAAGACTATCGCGTCCCCTTTGCCATGTATGTATCAGGCTTCAAGTATAGAGAAATTGCAGAGAAGCTGGGATTACCATTAGGAACCGTAAAGAGCCGCATTTTCTTTTTACACGTCAAAGATTACAGAATGAATTGAAGGATTTTCGTTAAGTTGACTCTCTATCTTTATTATATAACTTTGACTTTTATCATTACGTCGGCTGTTCGTGAAGAATCGCCGGCGTTTCTTTTTAGAACTTACGCCACAAAAACGGGCGGATCACATAATATCCGAACACAACAGCTAACAATACTCCTGTGCTATTAGCTAAAAAATCAAGCCAGTCTCCGCTTCTATTGGTCGTGAGATAAGTTTGCATCAGCTCTATGCATCCACTCATGGCTATCGGTGCAAGGATACCTCCCCATAGAATATGGCTTCCAGTTTATCATTCTGTGGGTTCTTAAATATTCGAACCACAAAATGCTGCAAAGCCCTCCATACATACAGACATGAACTAACTTGTCTATGTTGGGAATCTCTTCCAAATTACTTTTCGGAGGAGTGAAAAAAGATAAGTAAAAGATAACAGCCATAATTACCAAGGATAGCGGATATCTTCTAAAATAATATAGCATACTTTAAAATTTTAGTTATTCATCGCAAAAAGTACGATTAATTTTATACTTTTTGCACCCCAATAGGTTTCGAATTATAATAAATTGATAGTTTTTATGCAAAAAAGCGAAAGAGTAAATTTCGGGAGTAAGATAGGAGCGATACTGGCGGCTGCCGGTTCGGCAGTAGGGCTGGGTAATATATGGCGTTTCCCTTACGAAACGGGAAATCATGGCGGCGCGGCGTTCATTTTAATATATTTGGCGTGTGTCCTTGTATTAGGCATGCCGATTATGATGGCCGAGTTTACAGTAGGACGCCATTCAAAGGCGAGTACGGGTAAAAAGCATATTCCGTTTTAGCACCGGTACTCATTGGAAATGGTTAGGTTATTTAGGAGTATTGGCAGGATTTTTAATTTTGGGATATTATTCTGTTGTGGCGGGATGGACACTGGAATATATTTTGGAAGCAGGTGCGAATGAATTTGCGAACAAAAGACCGGATGATTTTATTCTGGCTTTTGAAGCTTTCTCTCAGGATCCGGTTCGTCCGTTGATTTGGTTGGTGGTCTTTCTATTGCTTACCCATTTTGTTATTGTAAAAGGGGTGAAAGATGGCATTGAGAAATCCTCTAAGATTTTGATGCCGGTACTTTTTATTCTTATTATCCTGCTTGCAGTGTGTGTTCATTATCTTTGCCAAATGCGGAAAAGGGATTAGAGTTCCTGTTAAAGCCGGATTTTAGTAAAGTGACTGGTGATGTATTTTTTTGGGTGCCATGGGACAAGCCTTTTTCTCCCTGGAGCTTGGGGATGGGATGTCTCTCCACTTATGCCTCTTATTTTGGAAAAGAGACAAAGTTGGGGAATACGGCGTTGAGTGTAGGAGTCATCGACACATTTGTTGCAGTATTGGCAGGTGTCATTATTTTCCCTGCGGCATTTTCGGTTGGCATTCAGCCCGATGCCGGTCCTTCTTTGATATTTATTACTCTGCCTAATGTCTTCCAGCAAGCATTTAGCGGGATACCTTTCCTGGCGTATGTTTTTTCTGTATTGTTCTATGTGTTATTGGCTTTGGCAGCACTGACATCCACTATCTCTTTGCATGAGGTGGTTACAGCTTTTTTGCATGAGGAGTTTGCTTTTACTCGTGGGCATGCGGCCAAGATGGTAACTTTCGGATGTATATTGATTGGAGCACTTTCATCCTTGTCATTGGGTGTGATGCAGAAATATACGCTGTTTGACAAAGGTTTCTTTGATTTACTAGATTTTGTTACTGCCAAAATTATGCTTCCGTTGGGTGGAATGTTGGTATGTATATTTGTCGGCTGGTATTTGAAGCGTTCGGTCTCTTATGCTGAGTTGACCAATGAAGGTACTTTGAAAGCGGGTTTCTTTAATGTCTATATATTTATTCTGAGATTCATTGCACCCATTGGTATTGCCTTGATTTTCATCAATGAATTGGGCTTGATTTAGTGCAATAATGTGGAAAGATTTTTTCTATTTTTCTAAAGGAGAACGCAAGGCTATAGTTTTCTTGCTTGGAATGATTGTTACGATAATCGGAGTTTGGCTGGTTTCTCCTTATCTGATAGAAGAATCGAGTAAAGAAACCGGTCAGGAATCATTTGAAGAAATGGAACGGTTCCTAGCCGGTATTCAGACAATCGAGCATAAAAGGAATGCCTCATTCAAAAAGAAAGAGGTTGTAAAAAGGAAGGTGATATTAGCACCGTTCGAACCTAATTTAACCGATTCCATCGAGTTCTTACAACTTGGGTTGCCTCCTTTTATTGCTCACAATATAATAAAGTATAGGCAGGCAGGTGGAAAGTTTGCCACTGCGGAAGCTTTTTCACGTATTTATGGAATGACGGAAGAGCAGTTTCATATTTTGGAACCTTATATTTATATATCCGAATCATTTCAGAAGAAATCTGATACTTTGCGTTATGCGGAAGTAGAGAAGCGTGATACGTTGGCTTTTTTATAAATATCCCGAAGGGACCTTGATTGATTTGAACCGGGCGGATACTACGGAACTGAAGAAAATTCCGGGAATAGGGATTGGAATTGCACGGGCTATTGTTGCCTATCGGAATCAGTTGGGAGGATTCTATGATGTAGGTCAATTACAGGAACTCAAATGGATTACTTCTGATATGCAGCGTTGGTTTAAAGTAGAAAATGGTCCAATTCATCGGATAAATGCCAATAAAGCAGGGTTAGACAGACTGCGTGCACATCCTTATATTAACTATTATCAGGCTCGGGTTATTATTGAGTTTCGGAGAAAGAAGGATAAATTAAAAAGCCTTTCTCAGCTATCCCTTTATGAAGAGTTTACCGAGAAAGACTTAAAACGATTATCGCACTATCTTACTTTCGATTAATTCGGATAGCCTGCTGCTTCTGCTATTTTCACCGGAATTTCGGTATTGTCTATCCGGCCTTGAAATAACTCTGCACCTGCACCGATGGCAAATACGGGAACATAGCCGCCGGAGTGTCCGCCGCTGGTCCAGCCTACAAGGGCAATATCATTCAAAATCTTTTTGGCTTCAGAGGCCAAAGGTTCGTCCTGCTGATATTCGCTCTTCTGTAAATCTACTTTCTGACCACCGAACGATTCATCATATACTTTCTTTAATCGCGCTTCCTGTTTTTCATTTAATTGGATGCTATCCCAAAAACCGAAATTATCTTTCAGTGATTGTTTGATTACTTCCCAAGATACCTGGTTCTTATATTTTTTTCTTAAATTATTAATGATTCGGGTATAGCCGCTTTCGCTGACTTTTTGTGATTTCAAAGCCTGAAGATTGAGTGTGTAGGGGCCTTTGCCCAATACGATGCCACCGGTTTCATGATCGGCTGTCACCACTATCAGTGTCTCGTCGGGATGTTGTTCGTAGAATTCGTAAGCTACTTTGATGGCATCGTCCAGGTCAACCACTTCATTGAATGCGGTTGCCGCATCATTGCTATGGCAAGCCCAGTCTATTTTTCCACCTTCAACCATCAGGAAGAAACCTTTGGAAAGATCTTTGGACAGGAAATTGATACCGGCACGGGTTATTTCGGCTAAGGTCATGTCACCTTTCTTACGGTCTATAGCGTATGGAATAGCACTGACATCGGTGGCAGAAGATGGTTGCAGCAGAATCATTTTGTCTGATTTCTTGGCTTTCTTTTGATAGTCTTTATAACCGCGTGCCACGCTGTATCCTGCTTTATCTACCAGGGTATATAGACTTTCCGAGCTTCCATCGCCTCCTTTTTTATTGGTAGGATCAAGGAAGTCGGAGCCGGCATAGAAGTCGTAATTGGCCTTAATCAGATCAAGACCTACATTATAATAACTGCTTCTCTGTGCCTGATGTGCATAGAAAGCGGCCGGAGTAGCATGGTCTACACTGACACTTGTGCTGATACCTACCCGGCATCCTTTGTCTTTTGCCCATGCCGCCACACTGTTTATTTTAGTCTCCAAGTCTTTCTTCATTCCTAATGTTCCGTTCTTGGTTTTATTGCCTGTGGCAAGTGCTGTCCCGGCAGCTGCTGAGTCGGTTACGCCATTGGTGGCAGAGAATGTGGTGGCAACAGTAGCAAAGGGAAATTGTGTGAAAAGCAGTGGGGTGATACCAATCTCTCCTTTTAGTTCGGAGCGATACATTTCTGTACCTAATACTTGGTTAACACCCATCCCGTCGCCAATGAAATAGAAAACGTATTTAGCCTGTTGGGCCTGTACGAACAGGATGGACAGAAATACAAATGTAATAATGAATGATAGCTTTTTCATGTTTTGTGACTTAAATGATATATAATTAGTAATGCCGACAAATATATAAATAATTTGTTCATGGCAAGGGAAAAGTTTACTTTTTAATGGGTAATGATAAGGAATTATTCTATATTTGTTTTCATATATAATAGAGAGTATGAAAGAATTTATCAAAGCTTTGGTCAGCAAAAACAAAAGTAATATTGTGCCTGCCGAGCACAACCTTTTCGGGCATTTCGTGGGAGAATGGGATTTTGAATGGATTGATTGTTATGGAACTGCTGAAGAGAGGCATATCAAAGGAGAGTGGATTTTTCAGTGGATATTGGAAGGAACGGCTATTCAAGACGTTTTTATCTGTCCTTCACGTAAGGAGCGTTTGACTAATTATCAACCGGATGCTGCTTATGGGACAACGGTGCGGATGTATAATCCGGATACGTTGGCTTGGGATATTTTATATACGGAATTGGGAGGAGCCACCCAATTGGAGGCTAGATGGGAGAAAGACAGAATTGTCCAGACGGTGGTAAATAATGACAATCTGCGTTGGGTATTCTCCGAAATAACACAGACTTCTTTTCATTGGCAACGTTTGGTGCGCACAGACGGTGAGCATTGGACGGTGGAAGCTGAATTGTTTGCTGTGAGAAGATAAAAAAAAGTTTTTTAGAATAATACCTACCATATATTGTTTTGTTTTCTATTTCTAAAAAAATATGTAGGTTAAACCGATTTGCCGTATAGGAGAATAGGATCACATTTCCTGCCTCTATGTGACGGTTTTTCTTTATTTTTGCATTTTCAAAAACAAGAAAAGATTTATGGAGCATATATTGGAATTAGCCGAAAAGAATCAGCGGGAAGCATGGGAAGTGATACGCAAGACCGATGTTATGAATATTTGGAAGTCTGTCGGGGCAGAGATTAATTTGGTGGGTTCATTGAATATGGGATTATTAGTGAAGAACCGGGATGTGGATTTCCATATTTATTCTTCTCCTCTGACTCCGCCGGCAGCTTTATGGCGATGGCGAAGCTGGCGGAAAACCCGTTTGTCAAGCGGATAACTTATAACAATCTTTTGGATACGGAAGAAGCATGTATTGAGTGGCATGTCTGGTATGAAGACCCGGAGAACGGTGCCTGGAAGATGGATATGATTCATATATTGAAGCACTCCCGTTATGACGGTTATTTTGAAAAGATGGCTGAACGGATTAAGGCAGTCCTGACTGAGGAGACGAGGAAAGCGATTCTGCGTTTGAAATATGAAACGCCGGATACGGAATATTGCATGGGAGTGGAATATTATCAGGCTGTCCTTCGGGACGGAGTGCGGACGTATGCAGAGTTTGAGAACTGGAGAAGGCAGCATCCGGTGACAGGTATTGTGGAATGGATGCCTTGATTCTGTCTGTTTTTCTCTTTATAGAACTTATAAGTCGTTTTCCCGGGCAGACCAAGCGTTTCCTTCCTTTAGACTAAGCTGTTTTATACGGCAGGTTATTATGTTCCACTGTAGTAGGACGTAATAACCTGAACGCGATAGCTCGAAGCGATAACCATATCAAGATGGTAGTGCATAACACTGCGCTGTACCCACCTTCAAGCAGGTTTAGCAAAAGATAGCTTACTTTCGTTTATTAACATAGCCTGCCTACAGGATTTTCGGACTGACCCTATTCTTGTCGTTTTTTTGCATGGCTGGGGAAAACAAAAAATCCTGATTTCGTTTGGAAATCAGGATTTTACCGTCTTTTGCTTTTCTTCTAAGTGGTGCCACCAGGAATCGTGATAAATTCGCAAGTATCTGTATATCATTACTTTTCAGAAACAGCGCAAGAGTAATTTCCTCCTATTGCTCCACCGTTGGACTTCTACGTTTTGCGTATCGTTGCAGCGGATGATTTCTTGATGCAAAGGTAGTGATTTAGTTTGAATTATTGTCTTTCAACTTCTTTATTTCTTTATCAAAATCGCTTTCCAACAACTCCATTTCGCGTTTGCAATAGATTTCAAACTCTTTTCCGCTTTTTCAATCGCCTGTTTATGCGAAATGTTTCCCTTGCCAATCAAAACCTTTCGCTTGTGTGATATAATTTGGCTGTCCAGTGCTTCTATCCAATCGTTCGTTGTCATAGGATTCATCTCCAATGCCTGAAACTCCGCAAAATCCAAGAAACCGAAAACGAGCAGATTCAGACGTTGGAGTTCAATCTCGGACAAATAGTTCTTGGCTATCTTGACATCATCCTTAGTTACATAGTTACCTTTGAAGTTTGTCATGCCTACAAACGGCTTTTCATTATCCACACGATTGTATATGATTTCGGCAGCAGTATTTTCGTGAACAGCGTAATGCAACTTGTTCTGTACTGTGGCAAAAAACATTTTTGTCATCTCGTCACGAGGGTCGTAGTCTGTCGCTGTGGCATAAATATCGGTGACTTGCTGATAGAAATTGCGTTCGCTGCTACGAATATCCCTGATGCGTTGCAGCAACTCACGGAAATAGCGGTTCCCTCCTTGTTTCAATCGCTCGTCATCCATTGCGAATCCCTTCTGGATATATTCATGAAGCCGTTGAGTAGCCCATCTACGAAAACGAGTAGCTACCTGTGATTGGACACGATAGCCCAATGCTATAATCATATCAAGATTATAGTGGTCAATGTTACGTTTCACTTGACGATTGCCTTCCTGACGAACTAATAAGAATTTCTTATAAGTTCTATTCTCATCTAATTCTTTGTCTGCATATATATTGCGTATATGCATAGAGATATTCTCTTGTGTCGTACAGTATATATCAGCCAACTGTTTGTTTGTGTCAGCCACAAGTCCTCATCGGAAAAACGCACGGACACACGGGTTATCTCATTATCGTCCTGATAGAGTATGATTTTATTTTCTTCATTCATAATTAGTGATTATCTTTTTTCTTTGAATTTGAACGATAAAGCCTATCTGTAATTACACCCTAAATATGTCCTCATTGAGAAACTCTAAAACACGGTTCAAATCCGCAACATTATTTGTTGGTAAAACCAATTCTTTATTTTCATTTATTTGGGCATTAACTCCGTATTTGTTTAATAGGCTTGTTTTTGTTCGAGATGCTTTTTCTCATAAAAGTTGAAATATTGTCAGTGTTCGACAACAACTTTATAAGCCGACGCGTCTTTTTATGTTTGCTATATGCTTTATGCTTTCTGTATTTACATTAATTCCATCTATTTCTCCAAAGAATTCAATTTCAGCATTTGTAGCTTCTGTAACAAAATTTATTAGTATAAATATTTGTTTTGCGACTGTATAACTTTGGAAATACAGTTTTCCCTCCGTGTATAACTCATGAATCTTATCTTCGACAATAAAAAGCAGAGTTATTCATTTTTGCAAATACATTTCCATACTCAAACTGCAAGACCATTTTGCGTTGTAACATATTTTTCTTATTAAAGACCTGAAAATAGGAACTTTCCATCATCGTAATAAAAGATACTTTTAGGCATATCTTCATTTATATTATATTCGGACATGTCAGCCTGATTATATGGTATACGAGCAAAATTTTCAGGTAAGTCATAATGCACGTACGTTATATTTTCCCCGTTCCGACTAACAATATTGCCATCGAAAACATCTTCTTCTATACCTTCTGGTTTAAATATAGTCCCACCATTTATAAATAGGTTTTTAATCTCCGTAACGATCTCTTCTTGTAGAGGGATATGTTTTACTGTGTTATCAGGCATCAATGCATAAAATTGGCTCATATTATTTTTCATTAATGATTAAACCCATATAATCTGTCACTTCAACAAAATTTTTAATCTCATTCTTATTTCTTATACATTTTCCAGAAAGCAGGATATAGGTGTTTTCTTCTGTATATACTTCATAATAGCGATACCCCCATATTGAACAAAGTAAATTGTAATTGTTGTTATTATAACTTGCAATCGCTATAAAACAGCATTGAAGTATTATGCAAACAAATAATACCACAAAATCAAGTTTGTCGGCAAATATTGTCAACCAAGGGATTATAGATGAAATCACCTGCTCCGCACTGTTCAGAGATAAATTTGAATAAGATTTCACTTGAATAGTTTTTCCTTCCTTGTGTTTATTAGATTTTTTACAAAGAAAAATTTTGATGCCTATAAGGCATATTAACGTAAATCCAAAACTGATATTGATGCCCCACCATTCAAAACTAGTAGGGAATATCCTATTTTCTAGCGTTTCATCCCAAAATCGAAAATAATTCGAACTATCCTTAATGACACCTATTAATCCTAGTGATAAAAATGTTGGTGCTGTTACCGTGGCGGTGAACAAAAATTTAGAAACAAAACTTACCATCGGAAGATTATTTTAAAGATAAAAATAATTTACTTATCTCATCTTCTGCCTCAAATATGGGGGTTGCTCCGTACTCGCCATTGAGATAGCTGTTTTGAAGCATTTTTATCAAAACGCACATTATATAAATTATCCATTCTTCCAAATGAACTGATACCGTTATTATCTTTTCTCATCAACCATATTTCATCCCTCCTGAATATCGTTTGATCCATTAAAGAACTTTCATGAGTGGTGAAAATCAGTTGACTAGAAATATCTTTTGAATACTTGTAAAAACAATAAAATTATTTGCTTAATAAGAGATGGATGCAAGCTACGTTCCATTTCATCAACAACAAAGACTTTCCCTCCTTGAATCAAATCCAAAATAAGTGGAATATAATCAAACAAACGTTTTGTGCCATCACTCTCATCGCCAAGCGAAAAAAGCTCGACATCAGCTTCATCCATCTTTTTATGTACTGTCATCAATTTCTTAGCCTTAATTTCACCATCAATCAAGTTGATTAAATACAAGTTGTCGTCAAATCTTAATGCTCCAAATGCTTCATCTGTGTTAGATTTTGACAAATCTGCTTTTATTGCACGTTGTAAATCTTGTGGAATACCAAGTTTTTCAAATTGCACTTCTATTAATTTTACACCATCAACGCCAGTATTGAAATATCTTAAGAGTGCCCCAAAACCACGTTTTAAATCATTATCATCAGCAGCTTTAAGTAATACACCTTGCTTATACGGAGTATCAGGGAATATAATTTTAAGAGAATTTACGAACCAGTCGATAACAGAATCCAAATCTTTAATATTTGATACGTTCTCATGAATGTTACGACTCATGACTTCATGAAGAAACAATTGTCTTTGTGGTGTCGCTTTTGCAAGAAATGACAAGAATTGTGATTCTTCCTCTTTTGGATTGAGCTTAAGAAGATATGAAATATCAAAATCGGATTTTTCTGTATTTCTTTGAAAAATAACACATTCATTATTTTTGTTTATTTGCTTAAGCCATTCTAAACTTATTTGTTCTGCATTGTAGCTAAAGCCATATTCATATTTTTTGTTTCCACAAAGTATATGATAAATAATGGTTGTATCTTTTTTCTTATTTTCCGAGCTTAAACGAAAGGGGTAGAAATCTATTAAATCATCTGTACGAGTACCTCTTAAAACAAGTTTTTTACCTAACTCTATCGCCTTGACAAAATTACTCTTTCCGCCAGCATTTGCTCCAAATACTGCCGCTGATTTCAGCACCCACTGCCCTTTAGTTGGCTCCGTTTTATGCTCCTTTTTCAAAGAACCTTTGCTTGGCTGAAGGAGTAATATTTCTTTATCCTTAAAGGATAGAAAATTTTCTATTGTGAACTGTTGTAGCATAAGTATTGACTAAATAAGTTGTTTAATGGTGCAAATATAGTGATATATTCTCATTTACACAATATATTTCGGATATATCTATGATATGTAATTGTCAAAATGTGATTTTTTCTCATTTTGGTTGCTTGATGCCGAAGAAGTATGTATATTTGCACCGTCAATTCGAAATTAAGACCCTGGCTAATGGACCAGAGAGTTGGCTATCTTTATTATGAGTGATTTTTACTATGTAAACAAAATTGCACAACCTACGGGTGAGCATGAAGTCCATGCATCAAGTTGTAGGTATTTGCCATCGGCAGAAAATCGAATTTGTTTGGGTTTCTTTGCAAATGGTAGAGAGGCTGTAAGAGAGGCAAAGAAGCACTATAGCAATGTTGATGGATGCTTCTTCTGTTGTCCTGAATCACATACAAGGTAGCACCGGACGAGATTAATGGTATACAACGCCTAAGTGTACCGTAGCGGAAATGGTAGGTCACCGCATAGTATTAAATTCCAAGTTCAAAAATATGGCAAGAACTATAGAAAAAGGAAGAAGTGCTAAAACTGGGCAATTTGTATCTATCGAATATGCACAAAAGCACCCAGACACAACTGTTGTAGAAAAGGTCAAAGTTGGCCCAACAAAACACAGAAAGTAATTTTTAAAACTTAGGATGTGCCTAGACGATGTGAATCGTCTAGGCTTTATTTCTCCTATTCTGCCGTTCTGTCAATCGTCAATCATTCCTTTCAAAGTCAGGACTTCCTTTATGTGTTGTTGATTCTTATCATTCATACCGAAAAGCGTATAAAGTTGGGCATTCACATCACCGTTGTAATTAATAATGCCATTGGCATCGGAATAGTCCAATAAATCCGGAACTTTCTTTGCTAAAGAGGTCAAGGATTCGTCTGTGAGCAGAAAGGCGAAGCGGATAATCTCACTTGTAGCATATTTGAAGAAGTTCTTGGCTTCTTGCTCTGTGGCGAATGTTTTCAGTGCTACACGGGAACGCCCAAAAGCACTGTGGTTATCCACAATGGCGATTTGATTGCTACGTTTTTGACCTCCGGCGTTGGCACTTGATACAATGACTTTCCATCTATTCAAATGTTCAAGCCCGGTTGTAATAACATTTTTACTCGCAACATACCAACGTGCTCTTCCACTCTTGCCAGCTTTATCATTGGTGAAAAGTTTGATTTCTAATTCTGGGTCAAAATAATCACCTTCGTTATATTCTCTTACAAGTGTAGGATTTCGTTCCACAAAATCGCTTTCTATAGAAAACAATTTCTGAGACAAGACTGAATCGTGTAAAGTGTTGTATTTTCCTATGATGACATCTAAACAAGAAACTATTTCATTATCAAGAGGATTCAATGGGAATAAATCTTCTTTTGGATTATCAGCATAAACCGTTATATCTTTTCCGTTTTTAGAATAGATGTATTTAAACCCATTACTTTCTTTATGTGTGTCTTTCATCACAATGGATAAGCCATCAGCAATACCAACTTCTTTGAACACATCTGTTGAATCCGGAAAGAATTTCAACAAACACAAGTGTGGGTCATTTATTTGTGACAAACCAAACTGTTCCAATCCTTTCCCTGAGCGATGAATCCATCTTGCTCCCGGATATATCAATGAAGTGTATCTTCCTAATCTATCGCTTATTGTCTGAAAATATTGGAAGATACTTGAACTTCGTTTTTGTCCATTTGCTGTTTCCTTTTGTGCAACAACCTCTTGATACGGTGGATTACCTACTATTGCATTAATTTTCACGTCTTTTCCTACTAAGTCATGAACTTTCTTGATGAAAAGTTCGGGTTGATTCTTGATTTTGTTGATTAAGTCTTCCGGTGCCCACATGTTCACGGAGCCTTTGCGGAAGCCCATTAGGGTGCGTCGGGTAATAGCTTTAGCCATTGGGGTCTTGCAGATGACGAAAATACTCTCGCTTACAACTTTGTCCCAAATGGCAAGGTGCTCATCAAGGGTCTGAGGCGAGAACATCGTGTCCTTGCAGGCACGGCGATAAAAGTTGTAAGCGAGATACAGCGGATAAAGACCCGACTTGGAGTTTATCTCCAAAAGGTGGCTTCCGGGGGCGAATACCTCGTCAGTAACCTTATGGTGCTCTACATAGCGAGGTTCAGCGATGGTTTCGCTGAAATCCTCGTTGAAAAAAGTATAACCGCCAAGTGTATCACTCATGTGCATGTTTACCACACGCCACGGAGTCAATACCGTTTTCCTTATCGGGATTGCGGAAGGTGGAGAATATGTCGGTGATACGCTCAATACGTTCCTCAATGGCCAGGCGGTCGGCTGCACGAACCATGGCGCGGATGCGCTGCCTGCAGCGGCAAAGATGTCCGGGTCGTAGTAGCGTTTGAATTTGTTGAACGTGGCTTTGGTTACGCCACGTGGCATGAACTCCTCCCATGACTGGGCATCAACGAGTGAAGTGAAGTTGTCGATTGTCAACTGCTCATCCTCGTTCTCAATCCTTGCACCATAGATAAGCAAGGGCATACGAATCGAAATGCCGCGAAGGATAGAAACGGCATCTTCTTTCAGCTTCTTCTTTTTTCTTTAATTCTTCGAGGCGAGCCTTTTCTTCGTCGGTCAACTCACGTTTCTTCTTTTCGAGCTTTTCCTTCTCCTCGTATTCCTCATTGGTCAAGCCTTGGGCATTGACATCAATGTTACCGCTGTTGCCGATAGCCTTGGTCTGTCCGATAATGCCTTTAAGCTCTTTGAAGTCCTTGACAGCCACTTCATCAAGTTTCAGAAGTTCGTCTGTGTAAAGATAGCCATCTTCAAAGCCGTTGCGCACAACACGCTCCACATAGGCTTTCTTTAACTGCTCCATCATCTTGTTGGCATCGTAAGGCTTCATCATGCTGCCCTCCATGCCGATTACGGGGCAGAAATTGAGGAAGTCACCGAGAGCCTCACGTTGCGCATCGGTGGTCTTTCCGGCTTTGTGAGAAACACGCGGCACAGAGGCAAGCACTTGTAGTGTACGGTCGGGCGCAAAGTCGAACACATAGCAGTCTTCTTTGACAAGCCCGTTTATAGAATAGGGTGTCTGAACACGGAAGATGGTCTGCATATAAGCAGATGCAGCAGTATTGAATGAGCCTGAAAGCATCAACACACCCATCCATTGAGGGACACTCACGCCTGTGGTCAGTCTGCCACAAGAGAGTGTTATTGTGCCATGCTGCGCTTCGGAGATAGCTTTATTTACCTTTTTGAGAGCTTCTTCGCGGTCTTCTTCCTCATCACCGTCACCCGCCACATTCACAATGTCGAAGTTGCCGAACACCGGATGCTCCCTGAGCATGGCCGAGAGAGCCTTTGCTGCTTTAACGCCCGGCACCATCCATAAGGTATGGCGGAATATGTTGCGGTATCGGGCATTGGCAAAGGGGTACATACTTTCTGGGTCTTCTTTGGTAAGAAGATTGAGAAAACGGAGTACATCGGCATGATGCAAAAACTCTCCGTTGTCATTGGTTCGGAAGAACTCTTTGAAGTTGAAGGCAATGTCCTCGTCGGCAAAATCGCGCAACAACCTGCCAAGGTCGTAAGTATAGATGTTCATTCGGGGCAACCCGGCGTATGGATTGGGGTCGCCGAAATGATTTTGATCCCATTCCTGCTTTGCCCGTTGCTCCATGGTATAGTCCCACGTAAACATCTCCTCCTCGGTGGCATCGTCCATAAGGTTGAACGGAGTGCCGGAGAGCTGGAGAATTTTGGTGGACTCTTTTGTTAGTTCGGCAATCACAGCCTTGCCGAGTGCGGTCTGAGTGCCTTCATGGGCTTCGTCGATAATGATGTAGTCCCACGGAGTAGAGTAAATATCATCGTTCTTGTCAAACTTACCGCCAACAGTCTCAGAGCCACGAAGGTCTTGCATAGAAGCGAAGAAAACATATTTCAAGCCCTCACGCTTGTGGCGGCTTTCAAGACTGGCGAAAGAAGAACCGTGATTTTTCGAGCCGTAGGCATAGCCGAGACTATCGTAGAAAATTTTGTCAAAGTCCTCAAACCATCCGGCATCGACCACAGGGCGGTGAGTGAGTATAAGGGTACGGGAGAATTGCATCTCCTTGGCGACTTGGAGAGCTGAGAGCGTCTTGCCGAAACGCATCTTGGCGTTCCAAAGCATACGGCGGCTTTTGTCTCCTGCCTTCTTGTAGAGTTTGACTGTCTTGGTTATAGCCTTTGTCTGTTCGGGGCGAAATTCGATGGGCGACCGCCCGATGCTTATTTCGCAGGGATTGAGCGATTCGCGTCCCTCTTTTATGGCGGTGATGGCTCGTTTGGCGGTTTCAAGGTCAGTGATGAACCACTCCTTGCCGCCTTTGTCGATATTATAAAACTCCTTACGCTGAATACCGCTGCGCTTCAATACTTCATGCACATCCTTGTCGTTGAAACCTATAGTCCGTGAGCCTTTACGGTAGCTGGCAGATTCGGTATAAAGTAGTTCGTAGGCAATTCCGGCGGTGGCTGTATATTGGTCGATGCGGTTACGGGCTGCTTTGTTGAGCACCTTACTATTAGGTGCAATGGAGGTGATGTCCACCTCGTCCGGGTTGACATCCATAGTAGCCTCACCTATTTTGAGACAGTCACGATGTGCGCTGTCGTTGATGCGGAACACATAAATCAGCTTGGGCTTCAGTTCTTCAAAATACTTGGTTTTCATGGGCAGTCACTTTATGAGGTCGATGAATCTGATTCGCTTTCCCTTTTTGCCCGTTACCTTGTCGTTGGCACGCCAGTCCCTGATCATGCAGTAGGTTCCGTTATGCTTACGGATATTGTTTTTAATACAACCTTCGCATTGATTGACCTCTTCCTTTTCTCCAAACAGGTCTGGAACAATAGTACGGCGTTCACCGCAACTGTTCGGCACGACACCCTTCAACCCGTCCATTTGCCACACATTCCATGAAATGATATAGGCGATGTAGTTGACGGATTTCAGTTGCGGGTCTTTTCCGAACTTGTTACGGTAATACTCGATGAAAGAAAAGAGAAGGGCTTCACGGGCGAGCAGAAGATTGTCACCCTGCCATTCGTAGGCATAGATACTCTTGTAGGCATCCTGTACGGCTTCCAGCCATTCGCCGGAAGTAGCCGTGTTCTCACTGACGACACGGAGTTTCCTATCAAGCAGACCGATACGTTGTTCCACCGGAATAAACTCTCCGGTAGTGGTATCATAACGGCTCACAAGATAGGGTGCTTCACCACAAGTGATTTCCATACGGTTCTCACGCACATAGTCTTTCCATGTCTTGCCTTCAGGAAAGGTTATCCTCTCCTCATTGACTTGCCATGAGTTTGTGCCATTGTCTGTGGTTATTTCCTTGTTGAATACATCCTTTCTGCCAAACCACGCTTCATCAATCAGGTTGTTCTGCGCATTGCATACCCATGATGGAGTGAACACTTCCGCCATTTCCCGAGAGCGTGCGGTTTGTGTGGTCTTATGCTTCATTACACGGGGCATGACCACATTGCCGTTC
>VOFK01004390.1_pt1 | contig 19758 bp, 20 predicted proteins | sample 5384121 | NCBI WGS metagenome assembly VOFK01 (sample SAMN12384730, study PRJNA508395) | human gut metagenome | isolation source: healthy gut J | host: Homo sapiens
CAGGATCTGCCCCTGCGTTCGCCCGTCTGTCACCGCCGCCAGCATGGCGAGTGCCATGTAGACGTTCGCAGCGGCGAGCACACGCGGCTTTCATCTCCGCGCCCTGCAGCAGCACCGGGATGCTGCTGGTGAACCAGTGTGCCACGTCGGCTGGATCCACCATGGTCTGCAGCTTCTCCTGCCGGGCCGCCTGCCAGTCGCAGGGCTTTGTCGTAACCGCTGTAGTCGACCTTTCCGTCCTGACGAAGTCCGTTTTCCTTCGGATACGGCACCGACGTCACCTCCGGCGGCGCAGCCAGCGCCCGTCGGCCATCGATGCCTCCGGCAGCGTGATATCGCCGCCCGTTCTTTCGCCGCGCACGCTGCCATCGATACCGCGCCGCCGCCAACACGATCGCAAGAAGTTTTTTCATGTCTGTCGCTCCTTTTTCATTCAGAATTTGTAAGGTCAAGAGAAGGCATTAGTCAAAGGCTCCCCTGCAGGGGGAGCTGTCAGCCGCAGGCCGACGGAAAAGTCGTATCTTCCCGGCACAACCTCTCCGTCACGGTTTCTGCCGCGCCACCTCCCCTGAGGGGAGGGGGGGCATATGCCCCAACCAGCCCCTTCCTCTCTACAGACGCAGAAAAACGGTAGAAGTTGCATCCTTCGATTTTATGAATTTTGCCGACTTGCCTTTTTCCATGATTTGTGTAAAAATACGAAGTAGAATGAAACCAAAAGGGAGACCGTTTTTTATGGCTGTCGATACCGAAAAGACCCTGCGCAATCAGGTCTTGTATTCCATCTATGTCCGCAATTATTCCGAAGCGGGCACCTTCGCTGCCGTTCAGGCGGATCTCGACCGTATCAAGGCGCTTGGCACGGACATCATCTGGCTGCTGCCCATTCACCCGACCGGCGAGAAAAAACCGCAAGGGGGAGCCTCGGCAGCCCATATGCCATCCGCGATTACCGCGCCGTCAACCCCGAGTTCGGCACGCTCGACGATTTCCGCCATCTGGTCGACGCCATCCACGCCCGCGGCATGAAGTGCATCATCGATGTAGTCTATAACCACACGTCGCCCGATTCCTGGCTGGCAGAGCACCACCCCGAATGGTTCTTCCACAAGCCGGACGGCACGCTCGGCAACCGCTTCGGCGACTGGTGGGACGTAGCTGATCTGGATTACAGCCACAAGGAGCTGTGGGAGTACCAGATCGAAACGCTCAAATACTGGGCGCGCCTCGTCGACGGCTTCCGCTGCGACGTTGCGCCGCTTGTCCCGCTGGAGTTCTGGAAGCGGGCGAGGGAAGAGGTGGCCGCCGTCCGTCCCGGCTGCTTCTGGCTGTGCGAATCGGTTGAGCGCGGCTTCCATGTCGCCGCCCGCGCACAGGGCTTTGCGAGCCTGTCCGATGCCGAGCTCTATCAGGCGTTCGATGCGGGCTATGATTACGACGTCTATCCCTATTTCCGCGACTACCTCGAAGGCACCATCACCCTTGCACAGTACGCCGACCCGGCTGGACGCCCAGGAATGGCTCTATCCCGACAACTATGTCAAGCTCCGCTTCCTCGAAAATCATGACCGCGCCCGCGCGGCCCATATCCTGCCGGACGAGAAAATGCGCCGGAACTGGACGGCCTTCAACTACTTCCAGCGCGGCCTGACCCTCGTCTACGCCGGGCAGGAGGTCGACGATCCGCACGTTCCGTCGCTGTTCGACAAGGACCCCATCAATTGGAACACCGGCCGCGACCAGTCCGACTTCCTCACCCGTCTCGCCGCAATCAAGCGCGACCCCATCTTCGCCGAGGGCAGCTACACGCTCACAGCCCTGCCGCATGACGTGCTGCTTGCCGTCTATGAGCAGAATGGCCGCCGCGTTGCGGGTCTGTTCAGCCTCCGCGGCGCGTCCGCGCTCGTCCGCTTCCCGGCGCCGAACGGCGTTTACCATGACAGCATCACCGGCCGCCCCGTCGAGATCTACGAAAACCAGCTCGCGACCGACGGCCCAGCCGCTGATCCTGGAGCTCTGATCCGGATTTCCCGGAACAAACCGGAAAAATCAACGTCTAAATCCATATCAATGAATCAATGAAATGAAATGGAGGAACTTCTGATGAAGAAATTGTATAAAAGCAACAATCGTATGCTCTGCGGCGTCTGCGCCGGCGTGGCCGAGTATTTCGGCATCGACCCGACGATCGTCCGCCTGATCTGGGCGGCCTTGGCCCTGAGCGGCACAGGCATTCTCCTGTATATCGTCGCCGCCATCGTCATGCCCGAAAACCTGGACGTGATGTAAGCGAGAAAAACAAACCCCGCCCGCTGCAAACGCAGCGGGCGGGGATTTTTTTCTCAGGGCAGCGTCCGGATGCAGTCTTTCAGGATCTGCATGAATTTCTCGCGGTCGAGGTGCAGGAGCACGAGGGCGTTCTGCACGCCGAATTTTTTTGTCGCTCTGCAGGTCGGTGACGGTCTTGCCGAGCGTGACTGCGCCCTGCGTCTCGACGAACACGCCAGCCATCCGGCCTTCGAACAGCTCCGGGTGTGCCAGATACAGGACGGGGCAGGAGTCATGCTGCGCCACGCCGGTGAGTCCGACGGTCTGGATCGTCTTCCACGCGCAGGCGAACAGCTCCTTGACGAGTCCGCCGCAGCGATTGCCGTATCCGGCCATTTCGTCCCAGTCTGCGGGGCGGAAGCTCGGCCTGCATCGTAACGTCAAGACCGCACATGACGAGCGGCACGCCGGATTTGAACACGATCTGCGCCGCGTCCGGGTCGTCGTAAATGTTGAACTCTGCCGCAGGTGTCACATTGCCGCCAACAGCTGCACCGCCCATCAGTGCAATGGAGTGCAGAAGTCCATGCAGGTCCGGATACTTTGGTCAGCGCGATGGCCACGTTTGTCAGCGGCCCGGTCGCGACCAGACGCAATTCGCCCGGCATCCGCTTTCGCTGCGGCGTACAGCGCGTCCCATGCGGGCGTCTGCTCCAGGCGCCGTGTCGGGGGCAGGGGTAACTCGACGTCTCCAAGACCGTTTTCGCCATGGAATTTGCCGGCCACGTGCGGTTCCCGCACAAGGGGGCGCTCCGCGCCGGGATAAACCGGATAATCGGCGTCCAGCAGATGCACGATGCGCCTTGTGTTTGGGAAGGTGTTGTAGAGGGGGCTGTTGCCAGCTACAGCGGATAGCGCGATGACCGAAAGCTCCGGCAGCGCATGGGCTAGCATGATCGCAACGGAATCGTCCGTGCCGGTATCGCAGTCAATCCAGACTGGAATCTGTTTGGTTGTCATGCCTCTGCCTCCCCGTAGAATTTGATGGCTTCGACCAGCAGATCGGCGAAGCGGTCCCGGTCAACACCCATCAGCACATCCGCATTCGGCGCGTGCCCAGAGAAGCCGAGCAAATCGCCCACGGTCGTGCCACGGCAATATTCGCCTGCTGTTTCAATCTGCACATACATGGGCCGGATGGTGAAAATTTCGGGATGGATGAGCGCCATGACCGCGCACGGGTCGTGCATCGGCGCACCAGCGTAGCCAATGGAGCGGTGGAATCGGTAGAAGAACTCCAACCACTGTGCAACGATGTCGCTGACCGGATTTCAGTGCGCGGACACGTTCAAAATCCTCCGGCATGATGAGCGCCTTTTCTGTCACATCCAATCCGGCCATTGTGATGGGGACGCCGGATGTGAATACGATCTGTGCTGCCTCGGGGTCCACGAGAATGTTGAATTCCGCCGCGGGCGTCCAGTTGCCGTAGGCGATGCCGCCGCCCATCAGGGAAATGCGAGCAATCTTAGATTTCAGTTCCGGGTGGGCCAGCAGCAGCGCCGCAACATTCGTTTGCGGACCAGTTGCCACGATAGTGACAGGTTCCGGAGATTCACGCAGCACCTTCGCCATCAGTTCCGGCGCGGAAAGCGCAGACGGCTTCAAACGCAGGCTCCGGCAGCGCCGGGCCGTCAAGGCCTCGATTCGCCGTGGACAGACGGCGCGTTTCATCACGTCGTTCAGCAGCGGATGCGGGCAGCCCTTCCCGACCGACGCGTGCAGGCCGATGAGCGTGCAGACGCGCAGTGCGTTGTAGGTCGTTTTTTCAATCGTCTGGTTGCCGCAGCACGAGGTCACGGCAAGAATGTCGAGCTCCCGGCTGGCCCGGGCCAGGACCCACGCGATGGCGTCGTCATGGCCGGGGTCGCCGTCGAGGATGACGGGGATCTTTTTCAGTTCGGACATACAAAGCTCCTTACTTGAGCGCCGCGGCGGAATGCAGCTTTTTGGCCCGGCTGCGCCGCACGAGGGAGAAGATCACAAGGCCGATGATGGTAACGGCGTAAGGGATGGGGGAGGCGAGGTTCGAGTCGAGGCCGACGGCGGAGAATTTGATGCCCAGCGCCTGCGCAAAGCCGAACACGAGCGAGGACAGCATACCGCCCAAACATTCGCCGCCGCCCATGGCCTGCGCGGCCAGCGCGATGAAGCCGCGGCCCGCGACCATGTCCAGCGACCAGCCGGCCGCGTAGTACATCGACATGAATGCCCCGCCGAAGCCGCACATGAGGCCCGAGAAGCCGATGGCGATGTACTTGACCTTCAGCACCGACACGCCGACCGAGGAGGCCGCGTTCGGGTTTTCGCCCACCGCGCGGATGTTGAGGCCGAGGCTCGTCTTATAGAGCATCACGCTCGTCAGCGCGCAGCAGAGGAAAGCGATCCACGTCAGCAGATTGTGGCCCGAGAGGATGCCGCCCAAAAACGGGATCTTGCTGATGAGCGGAAGATTGATGCTTGGGATGAGCAGGTTGGAGTTAATCAGGCCCGTGGACGAGGCCATGGCCTTGCCCTCGGTCAGGTTTGTGATGACCTTGCAGAGGAACAGTGTGCCGCCCGAACCCATCATATTGATGGCGATGCCGACGAGCGTGATATCCGTCTTCAGCTGGAAGGCGAAGAAGCCCATCATCAGGCTCATGAGAACGCCGATGGCCAGCGCGGCAAGCAATCCCCAGACCCAGCTGTGCGCATAATAGGACACCAGCGAGCCCGTCAGCGCGGAGAACATCATGAGGCCCTCAAGACCGATGTTGCAGAAGCCAGCCTTTTCGACCACGATGGCCGCCAGCGTCGCAAACAGGATCGGCGCGGAGATGCGGATGATGGAGAAGAAAAACTCCGGCGTCAGCAGCAGCTTCAGAAAATTAAGCATGTTCCGCGCCTCCTTTCTGCGCTTCGAGCGCGGCCTTGGCAGCCAGCTCCTCCTGCGCGGCCTTGGCGGCCAGCTCCTCCTGCGCGGTCTTGACGACCAGCCTCTGGCGGTAGCCGGACAGGAACTGCTCAGCCGCGAAGAACAGGAAGATGACGCCCTGGATGATATCGATCAGCTGCGAGGGCACATTGGCGTAGGTCGCCATCAGCTCGCAGCCCTTCGTGAGATACGCCATGAAGAACGAGGCGAACGGCACGAACCACGGGTTGTTGCCCGCGAGAATGGCGATCGTGATGCCTGTCCAGCCGTAGCCCGGCAGCGAGCTCCACGAGAAGGTCGGGTAGCGGCCGAGCATCTCGATACCGCCGCCGATGCCCGCGAGGAAGCCGCCCAGCACCTGCGACAGAACGATGACCGTCGCGACCTTCATGCCGGAATACTTGGCGAACGCCTGGTTGATGCCGATCATGCGGATGGTGTAGCCCCAGCGGGTATTGTATATGAAAAGCCCGATGAGCACGACGCACGCGATGGCGACGACGAAGCCCCAGGAGAGCTTCGAGCCGTTGTCGATGAGAGGCGCGATCTTGGACGTTTCGAGGAATTCATACGACTGGATCTGGCCCTTGGTCTTGTCGGCCAGGTATGTATTCATCAGGTACTTGATGAAGTACATGACGATGTAGTTGAGCATCAGCGAGCAGACCATCTCGCTCACGTCGAGCTTGGTCTTGAGCAGCGCCGGCAGCAGCATCATCACCGCCACGGCCAGACCGCCCGCCAGCACGCCGACGATCGGGTGGATGGCGGCTGCCATCGGCACATAGACCGCGACCATGGCCGTCGAGAACGCGCCGAGCATGATGCCGCCCTCGGAGCCGAGGTTAAACTGGTTGGCAGAGAACATCACGCAGACGGACAGGCCCGTAAAGATGATCGGGATCATCGAGGCGAAGATGTCGGTCAGGCGCTTGAAGTCGAATTTCGTGCCGCTGCGGCCCATGCGGAACAGCGGGCCGACCAGCAGCTGCTTGAGCGCGCCGCCCGTGGCCGCGAGCTTTTCGGCAAAGCTATCGCCGTCGGCAGAAAGGAAGATCAGCAGCGTCGCCACCAGCAGTGCGATCAGAATGGCGAGCAGACCGCGGATCACCGAAAACAGGATCTGACGTTTCTTAGTCATGGCAAACCCTCCTGATTTCCTCTTCGCTCTGGGTCTTGAGCCCGAGCATGTATTCGCCCATCACATCGTCGGTGAGGGTGGAGGTGTCTTCAAAATACGCGGCGATCTTGCCGCCGTGCATGACGATCAGACTGTCGGACAGCTCCATGACCTCGGCCAGATCCGCCGAGATCAGCAGCACCGCGATGCCGGACCGCGACAGCTCGACGAGCTTCTTGCGGATGAACTCCGTCGCGCCGACGTCGATGCCGCGCGTCGGCTGGTCGGCAAGGATGAGCACCGGATCGCCGGAGAACTCGCGCGCGACGACGACCTTCTGGATATTGCCGCCCGAGAGCATCCCGACCTGCTGCTTGCGCGACTTGCAAAGGACCGTATAGTCCTCGATGAGCCGGTCGGCCTCCTCATGGATGGCCTTCATGTTAAAGAGCGGCCCGTGGTTCAGACGTTTTTCCGCCGAGCGGTCGGAGATGAGGTTTTCCTCGATCGAGGCGGAGGCGGCGATGCCGTAGAGCATCCGGTCCTCCGGCACGAGCGAGATGCCCTTGCTGCGCAGCTTCTGCTGCGGCAGGCCGAGGATGTTCTCTTCCTGCACCGTGACGCTGCCCGCGTTCGGCGTCAGGAAGCCGAAGAGCATGTCGACCAGCTCCTTCTGGCCGTTGCCCTCGACGCCCGCAATGCCGAGGATCTCGCCCCGGCGCACGTCGAAGGAGATCTTGTCGAGCATCTTCTTGTGCCACTCGTTGACGTATTCGACGTCGCGCACGCGCAGCACCACATCCGTCGGCTGCGCCTTGTCCTTCTGCACGTTCAGAATGACATCGCGGCCGACCATCAGCCGCGAGATCTCCTCCTTCGTCACGTCGCACGTGTTGTAAACGCCCATCGAGCGGCCGCCGCGCATGATCGTCAGCCGGTCGGTGATCTCCATGATCTCGTTGAGCTTGTGGGAGATGAAGACGATCGTGTAGCCCTGCTCCTTCAGATTCCGCAGCTCCTTGAACAGCTCGACCGTCTCCTGTGTGGTCAGAACGGCCGTCGGCTCGTCGAGGATGAGGATCTTCGCGCCGCGGACCAGCGCCTTGAGGATCTCGACCTTCTGCTTCATGCCGACCGGGATGTCCATGACCTTGGCCTCCGGTTCGACGTGCAGGTTGTATTTTTCTGCGTATTCCTTTGTGATGGCGACGGCCTTCGCGTGGTCAATGAACAGACCCTTGCGCGGCGCCATGCCGAGCACCATGTTTTCCGCCACGGTCAGGCTCGGCACGAGCATGAAGTGCTGGTGCACCATGCCGATCCCGTGGGAGATGGCAACGGTGGGGGAGGAGAGCGTCAGCTTTTCGCCGTGCACCCAGATCTCGCCGCTCGTCGGCTGCTCCAGACCAAAGAGCATCTTCATGAGCGTCGATTTGCCGGCGCCGTTTTCGCCCATCAGCGCGTGGATCTCGCCTCTGCGGAGGAAGAAGTCCACGCCTTGGTTGGCCGCGACGCCGTTGGGATACACCTTCGTGATCCCTTTCATCTGGACGACATATTCCTCGTCCAAACGGCCGGTTTTTTCGTCTGGCATACGATATGTTCCTCTCTTTCTTTAGAAAAAGTCGTGCGTATGAAAAAGCAATAAGTAATAGTGAATCCTGAAGAAGCGACAAAATTGCCGCGCTGAATGCGCCACGTCGCTTGTTCCTTATTCACTATTACTTTTTACCGCATGTTCGGGGAGACTCAGAGAGTCTCCCCGGAAAGAACCGAAATTACGGTCTGACAGAGTCGCGCAGAGCGGCGAGGTCGAAGTTGGCGTCGAACGCGGTGTCGACCTTGATGCTGCCGTCCATGATACCGGCCTGTGCAGCCTCAACGGCGGCTTTGGTCTCGGCGGAAGCGTACTTGTCGTAGTTCTTGTCGGTCACGATGCCGACGCCGCCCTCTGCGAGGCCGAGCTGGACTTCGCTGCCCCAGTAAGTCTTACCGGCATCCCACTGGTCGAAGATCCAGACGATGGAGTTGCCGATGTTCTTCAGACCGGAGGTCAGCGTCAGCGCTGCCAGGTCGGAGGAGAAGGTCAGCTCCTGGTCGGAGTCGACGCCGATGAACCATGCCTTGCCGGTGTCCAGAGCAGCCTCAGCCGCGCCGTTGCCCGCGTTGCCGGCAACGCCCCAGATGATGTCGCACTTGTTGTCGTTGATCATGGAGTAGCCGAACTCCTTGGCGATAGCGGTATCGACATAGTCGTTGGTGTAGCGGGTGTCGACCTTGATGTCAGGGTTGACAGCCTGTGCGCCCTCAATGAAGCCGGTCAGGAAGTCGTTGATGACCGGGGAGTCAACGCCGCCGACGAAGCCGATGACCGCGTCCTCGTTGATCTTGTCGAGGTTCGTGTCAGTGGTCATGCAGGCGGCGAAGGTGCCGACCAGATAGCCCATGTCGTTCTGCTTGTAGGTGATGTTGACAACGTTGGAGTTGTTGCCGGCATAGGTGTTGTCGTCGAAGATCAGATAGAGCTGATCGGGATACTTGGTGGCGACTTCCTTCAGGTAGTCGGGCATCTGGTAGGTGCCGCAGATGACGAGGTCATACTCGCCGGACTCGGAAACGTCGTACAGCGTGGACAGCCACTTCGGCTGGTCTTCGTCGGTGCCGCCGAGCTCGATGGTCTTGCAGGTGATGCGGCCTGCCTTGACCAGCTCGTCGATGCCGGCCTGTGCGGAGTCGAAGAAGGACTTGTCGCCCAGGTTGCCGTTGACGATGTAGACCACGTGCTTCACGTCGTCCGCAGCGGGAGCTTCTTCCTCAGCGGCCGGGGTCTCTTCCTCGGCAGCGGGGGTCTCTTCAGTGGTTTCCGCCGGTTCCGCTGCAGACTCGGCAGTGGTGGTATCGGTGGCGGGCTCCGTCTTGGATGCGCAGGCAGCCAGACCGAGCACCATGATCGCTGCAAGCAGCAATGCGATGATCTTTTTCATGTTTGTTCCTCCATCATGTTCAATCTGTATGATTGTGGGGATAAAAATCCCACTGTTATTGTACAGGACTCATGAAGACCTGTCAATATGTCTCCCGGCAGCAGACAAAATTTTTTTGCGCCGGCTGAAAGATTTTTGCACGCCGCCCGGCTCAGTCGTCGACCTTCTCCGAGTCGATGATGGGCCCGCCCATATACATGTGCAGCTTCTGCCGCGCCTCGCGCACGCGCTTGGAGAACGCGAGCGTCGCAATGAGGTCGAACACGCCGTCGACGATCAGCGAGATCCCGGCCAGCAGCATGATCGAGTCGAACTTGCCGAACAGGATCACGCACCCGAGCGCGATCGTAATGACGGCCAGCGCCGCCAGCACCCACCAGCCGCCGAGCTTTGCCCGCGCGCAGTCAATGCCGTCCTGCAGCGTGACCATGCCGTCGATGACCAGAAACACGCCAAAAATGACGGTCAGCAGCCCCTGGATGACCTCCGGCCGCAGCAGGCAGAACACGCCGCACACCAGCAGCACGATGCCAGACACCAGCGCGTACGACCCGAACAGCCGCCGCGAGGCCAGATAGCTCACCACCGCCGCAATGCCGGAGGCCAGCAGCAGAATGCCCGCCACATAGCAGATGACGTCCGCCGACGTCTGCGGCGTCAGAATAAACAGCAGCCCGATCAAAATCGCACTGAACGCGATGATCAGATTGCGCCACTTCAGGCACTTGAAATAACTCCGGATGGATCCCATAAAAAAGCTTCCTTTCATTCTTTATAATAATATTATGCCGCGCCACGCCCCAAAAAACAACAGTCATTTTCCCACCCCTGCCCGACCACCGCCCAAAGGCTCCCTTGTGTAAAGGGAGCCTGGGGGGATGTGCACCATCCAAGGCTCCCCTCTCAGGGGGAGCTGGCAGCCGCAGGCTGACTGAGAGGTCGTCGCAAATTTGCAGCAACCTCTCCGTCTCGGCTGCGCCGAGCCACCTCCCCTGGAAGGGGAGGCTTTGAATCTGCGCCTCATCTCCACGCTCCTCGCATTCTATGATTGCATTTCCCGCAGAAAAATGCTAAAATACCTTGATAGAATAAATTGGAGAGGTATCCGCGTGTATCTGAAATCATTGGAGATCCAGGGCTTCAAGTCCTTCCCGGACAAGACGCTTCTGCAGTTCGGCAGCGACTGTACCGCCATCGTCGGGCCGAACGGCAGCGGAAAATCGAATATATCCGACGCCATCAGCTGGGTCCTAGGCGAGCAGAGCACCCGCGCCCTGCGCGGCGCGAAGATGGAGGACGTGATCTTCGGCGGCACCGCCAAGCGCCCCGCCGTCGGCTACGCCGAGGCCACCCTCGTCCTCGACAATTCCGACGCCAGCCTTCGCATCGAGACCCCCGAGGTCATGATCACCCGCCGCTATTTCCGCTCCGGCGAGAGCGAATACTATATCAACAAGCAGCTTGCCCGCCTCAAGGACATCAACGAGCTGTTCATGGACACCGGTCTTGGCCGCGAGGGCTATTCCAACATCGGCCAGGGCCGCATCGACGAAATCCTTGCCCTCAAATCGACCGACCGCCGCGAAATTTTCGAGGAAGCCGCCGGCATCTCCAAATTCCGCCACCGCAAGGAGGATACCGAGCGCCGTCTGGCCAACACCGAGGACAATCTTCTGCGCATCGGCGACAAGATCTCCGAGCTGGAGCTGCAGGTCGGCCCCCTGAAGGAGCAGGCGGAAAAGGCGCAGAAATATCTGACGCTCCGCGGCGAGCTCCGTGGGCTCGAGGTCACGGTCTGGCTCGAAAACCTCAAAAAGATCGCCGAGACCGCCCGCAAGGCCGGGACCGACTACGCCTCCGCCGCCTTCATCCTCGAGCAGGCGCACGACGAGCTGACCACCCTCTACAGCCGCTCCGAGCAGCTGAGCCTGCAGTATAACCAGCAGACCCTCCAGCTCGACCACCAGCGCGAGACCATCGGCCAGCTCGAGACCGCCCGCCAGCAGACCCAGAACGATATCACCCTCCTGCAGTCCGAGATCCAGCACCACCGCACCAACATCGCCCGCGTGCAGCAGGAGCTGCAGGACCAGCAGACCCGCAGCGGCGGCATCGCCGGGCAGATCGCGGCCGAGCAGGAGAAGATCGCGGCAAATGATCAGGAGCTTTCCGAGGCCGAACAGGCTCTCGCGCAGGCGCAGACGCAGGCGGACGCCCTCTCCGGCGAAGCTGCCGCGGCAGGCCAGAAGCTGACCGCCCTGCACGCCCAGCAGGCGCTTTTGCAGACGCAGAGCGCCTCCACCCAGGCGCAGATCGCCTCCATGGAGGCTTCCATGGAAGAGGTGCAGGCCCGCAAAGCCGTCCTCGAAGAGGACCTGACCGCCGCCCGCGCCCGCAAAGCCCAGATCGCCGACCAGCAGTCCGCCTGCAAAAAGAGCCTTGCCCAGGCGCAGAAGGACGCGCAGAGCGCGAAAAACACCATCGCCGGCTACGAGCTCCGGCTCAGGACCCGGCAGGACAAGCGCGACGCCCTGCAGAAGCAGGCGAGCGCCGCCGGCGTCCAGCTCGATACCCTCGATTCCAAGATCCGCATGCTGCAGGAGCTTGAGCGCGACTATGAGGGCTTTTCCAAGGCCGTCCGCCTCGTCATGCAGGACGCGGGCGCCGGACGCCTGCGCGGCGTCCACGGCCCGGTCTCCAAGCTCATCCGCGTCGAAGACCGCTATACCACCGCCATCGAGACCGCGCTCGGCGCGGCCATGCAGAATATCGTCGTCTCCTCCGAGGAAGACGGAAAAGCCGCCATCCAGATGCTCAAGCGCCGCGACGGCGGCCGCGCGACCTTCCTGCCCCTCACCACCATCCGGCCCCAGACGCTGCAGGATACCGTCTGCCAGCGCCAGCCGGGCTTCATCGCCATCGCCTCCAGTCTCGTTTCCTGCGACGCGCAGTACCGCGCCGTCGTGGAAAACGCCCTCGGCCGCACCGTTATCTGCGACACGCTCGACCACGCCGTGCCCATGGCCCGCGCGAGCGGCAGCCGCGTGCGCATCGTCACGCTCGACGGGCAGGTCATGAACGCGGGCGGCAGCATGACCGGCGGCTCCGCCGCCAAAAGCGCGGGCGTGCTGACCCGCGCCAATACGCTCTCGCGCCTCGCGGAAGAACGCAAAGCGCTCGCCGCCAGCGCCGAGACCCTTCGCCAGCAGGCGGCCGAAGCCGCCTCGCTCGCCGCGCAGACCGAGTTTGAGATCACCGCCGTCCAGGGCCGCCTCCGCGAAGCGGAGGACGAGGTCCTGCGCCGCACCGAGGAAGCCAAGCAGGTCCAGCTCCTGGCCGCGACGGTCGAGGAAAACCTGCGGAATCTCGAAGCCGAGTTTACCCGCCTCACCACCCGCACCGGCGGCGAAGAGGGCAAGCTCCAGACCCTCAAGGACCAGCTGCGGCAGCAGACGGATGCCCAGTCCGCCCTTGCGCAGCAGGAAGCGGCGCTCGACGCGGAGCAGTCCTCCATTTCCGCCCGCCAGCAGCAGTCCGCGGACGAGATGACCCGCCTGCGCCTGCAGGCCGCCGCCATCGAGGCGGCCCGCAGCGCCTCCGAGACCACCATCGCCCAGCTGCAGGCTCTCAGCGAGGCCATGCAGGGCGACGTGACCCAGAAAACGAACCTGATCGCCGAATACGAGGCGCAGATCGCCGCGCTCGAGGCGCAGATCGAAGAAAAGACCACCGCGCTCGCGGCGGGCGAGCGCGAGCTGGACGAGGCCCAGCAGACGCTCAAAGCCGCCGTCGACGCCCGCGCCCAGCTCGAGGCCAAACGCAACCAGACCGAAAAGCAGGCGCAGGAGAAAAACCAGTCCATCCTCCAGCTCGAACGCGAAACAGCCCGTCTCGAGCAGAAAAAGGCCACCAGCGAGCTCGAGGAAAAGCAGATCGTCGATCGCCTCTGGGATTCCTACGAGCTGACGCCCGGCACCGCCGAAAAGGAGATCGTCGAGATCGAAAATCTCCCCGCCGCCAACAAGCGCATCGGCGAGGTCCGGCGGAAGATCTCCGCCCTCGGCACGCCGAACCTCGGCGCGATCGACGAATACGCCCGCGTGTCCGAGCGCTACGAATACCTCACCGCCCAGCGCGACGATGTGCAGCACGCCAAATCGGAGCTGGAAACCATCGTCGCCTCCATCACGACCGAGATGACGGAGATCTTCGTGCGCGAGTTTGCCCGCATCGACGAGTATTTCGGCAAGACCTTCGCCGAGATGTTCGGCGGCGGCAAGGCCTCGCTCATTCTGGAAGATAAGTCCGCGCCGCTCGAATGCGGCATCGAGATCCGCGTCCAGCCGCCCGGCAAGCAGGTCAAGACCATCACGCTGCTCTCCGGCGGCGAGAAGGCCTTCGTCGCCATCGCGCTCTATTTCGCCATCCTCAAGGTCCGGCCCACGCCGTTCTGCATGCTCGACGAGATCGACGCCGCGCTGGACGACCGCAACGTCGAGCGCTTCGCCAGCTACCTCCATACCCTCAGCGATAAGACCCAGTTCATCGTCATCACCCACCGCCGCGGCACGATGGAAGCCGCCGACGTCCTCTACGGCGTCACCATGCAGGAGCAGGGCGTCTCCAAGATCCTCCGCCTGAGCCTCGACGAGCTCGCCAAACAGCTGGGCATCACGGCGTAAGACGGATATCACGTTCCAAAGCCTCCCCTCCCAGGGGAGGTGGCCCGGCGAAGCCGGGACGGAGAGGTCGTTTCAAATTTGCGACAACCTCTCAGTCAGCCTGCGGCTGACAGCTCCCCTTTCAGGGGAGCCTTGGGCTTTGCCTTTTCCACTGCCAAACCATCCAGAAAGGATTCAGATACATGGGATTTTTTGAAAAACTCAAGCAGGGACTGAGCAAGACGGCCAGTTCCATCAGCAGCGTCTTTACCGCCAGCGAGCTGGACGACGAGTTCTATGACGATCTTGAAGAGAGCCTCATCGTCTCCGACCTCGGCATGGACACCACCGAGACCGTCATGGACCGCCTGCGCCAGACCGTCCGCGAGCAGCACATCAAGACCGTCGACGAGGCCAAGATCGCCCTGCGCGCCATCCTCGCCGACATGCTGAACGTCGGCGACTCCGGTCTGCGGCTCGACACGAAGCCGTCGGTCATCCTCGTCATCGGCGTCAACGGCGTCGGCAAGACCACCACCATCGGCAAGCTCGCCCACCAGCTGCGCGACCAGGGCAAAAAGGTCCTCCTGTGCGCGGGCGACACCTTCCGCGCCGCCGCGGCCGACCAGCTCGAGATCTGGTCGGAGCGCGCCCACTGCGACATCATCCGCCAGCACGAGGGCGCCGACCCCGCCTCCGTCGTCTATGACGCCATCGCCGCGGCCAAGGCCCGCGGCAGCGACGTCATCATCTGCGACACCGCAGGCCGCCTGCACAACAAGCAGAACCTCATGAACGAACTAAATAAGATCTCCCGCATCCTGGACCGCGAGCTGCCGAACGCCAGCAAAGAGGTCCTGCTCGTCCTCGACGGCACGACCGGCCAGAACGGCCTCCTGCAGGCCAAACAGTTCCAGGAGTGCGCGGGCGTCACCGGCATGGTGCTGACCAAGCTGGACGGCACGGCCAAGGGCGGCGTCGTCATTGCCGTGGCGCAGGCGCTGCAGATCCCGGTCAAATTCATCGGCGTCGGCGAGCAGATCGACGATCTCATGCCCTTCGACGCGAAAAGCTTCGCGGAGGCGCTCATATGAAAGTGATTCTGGCCAGCAAAAATCAGCATAAGCTCACCGAGCTCTCGGCGATCTTGTCCGGCCTCGGCTTTGAGATCGCGCTCGAGTCCGAATACGGCCTCGATATCGACGTCGACGAGACCGGCACGACCTTTGAGGAAAATTCTCTTCTCAAGGCCGAGGCCGTCATGAAGGCCAGCGGCCTGCCCGTCCTGGCCGACGATTCCGGCCTCATGGTCGATAGCCTGGACGGCGCACCGGGCGTCTATTCCGCCCGCTACGGCCACAAAAACTCCGATGCCGAGCGCATCGGCTATCTGCTTGCAAACCTGAAGGACGTTCCGGCGGGCAGCCGCGCGGCGAAGTTCGTCTGCGTCATCACCTGCCTGTGGCCGGACGGCCGGAAGATCGTCGCCCGCGGCGAATGCCCCGGCGAGATCCTCTTTGCCCCGCAGGGGACCGGCGGCTTCGGCTATGACCCGGTCTTCTTCCTGCCGGAGCTCGGCAAGACCTACGCCGAGCTCACCCCGGCGGAAAAGAACGCCATCTCGCACCGCGCACGGGCCCTGCAGGCCTTCTGCAGAATCTATCAGGAGGAATTGGAACATGATGACAAGTAAAGAACGCGCCGCGCTGCGCGCAGGCCAATCCGCTGGAGGTCACCCTGATCGTCGGCAAGAGCGGCATTTCCCAGACCCTTCTGGACGAGGCCGTCATCCTGCTCGACAGCCACGAGCTCGTCAAGGGCCGCGTCCTCGAGACCGCCGGACTCACCGCCCGCGAAGCGTCCGACATGCTCTGCGAAGCGCTCGGCGCCGAGGGCATCGCCTGCGTCGGTACGAAATTCGTGATCTGGCGCAAGTCGGAAAAGCTCGCGCAGGAAAAGAAAAAGGCCGCGGCCAGAAAGCCCGCCAAAAAGAAGCCATCCGGCAACGACAACCCCGTCAAGGCCGGCCTGCGCGCCCGCAAGCAGGCGGCCGAGCAGCAGCGCAAGCAGCGCAAGCAGTACTTCCACGACAAGGCGGTCGCCGCTGCGATCGAGCGCAGCCGCCAGCAGAAGGAAGAACAGGATTAACAACGTGCAGGGGAGGAGCTGGATATGAGACGGATCGGCATTTACGGCGGCAGCTTCAATCCGCCGCATCTGGGCCACGTGCTGGCGGCGCGGAACGCGCGCGCGCTTCTGCAGCTGGGCGAGATCCTTTTCATCCCGGCGGCCATCCCGCCGCATAAGGCCGTGGCCGGCGGCTCGCCGGACGGCGAAACGCGCCTCGCGCTCACCGAGCTCGCCATCGCGGGCGAGACCGGCATGTCCGTCAGCCGCATTGAGCTTGACCGCCCCGGCCCGAGCTATACCGTGGATACGCTGCGCGCGCTCCGGGAAAGCTATGGGCAGGACGAGCTGTTTCTGCTCATGGGGACCGACATGTTCCTCTCCTTCTTCCAGTGGCGCGAGCCGGAGACCATCGCAAAATTAGCGACGCCTGTCTGCATGGCCCGCGTGCGCGCCGATGCCGCGCTTTCCGCCGCCCTTCAGCAGCAATCGCAGGCCGTTGAGACCGCCTTCGGCGTCCGTCCCATCGTCCTGCAGAACGAGTGTCTGGAGATCTCCTCCACCGAGGCCCGGCGGCTGCTCTTCTTCGGCATCGCGGACGGGCTTCTGCACCCGGACGTGCTGGCGAAGATCGAGCGGGAAAAGCTCTACGGCGTGGGCGGCGACTACCGCGGCCTGCCGTTTGAAGACCTGCGCCGCGTCAGCCTCTCCCTCCATAAGGAAAAGCGCCGCGCACACACGCAGGGCGTATCCGACACAGCCGTGCAGCTCGCGCAGAAATACGGCGCAGACACGCAGTTGGCCGCCCGCGCGGGCATCCTCCACGACGTCACCAAGGCGCTCACGCCCGGCGAGCAGCAAGCGCTCATCGGCCGCTGGCAGCTGCCCGTGACAGATTTTGAGCGCGCAAATCCGCAGCTCCTGCACGCCAAGACCGGCGCGGCGGCCGCCCAGAGCATCTTCGGCGAAAGCGACGCCGTTGTCAGCGCCATCAAGTACCATACGACCGGGAAGCCCGATATGACGGCGCTCGAAAAGATCATCTATCTGGCCGACATGATCGAGCCGAACCGCACCTATCCCGGCGTGGACGCCATCCGCGAAGCCGCGGCGCGCGATCTCGACGCGGGCGTGCTGCTCGCGCTCGAGCGGACCATCGCCTTTTTGCAGGAAGAGCGGGCGGCCGTGTGCGAGACTTCCATCCACGCGCGTGACTGGCTCCTGCAAGCCCGAAAGGAACTCTGAATGAAATTGTTTGGCAATCGCCGCCGCGCAGCCCATGCCGCGCCGCGGCAGAAGCTTCCGCGCGGCACGCGGGCGGCGATCATCGCCGTGTGTGTCGTGCTGGCGCTGACGGGCGGTGTGTTCGCCGCCTGGAAGCTGCTCGTAAAGCCCGTGCAGCGCCCCAGCCTCTCCCAGCCGGATCCGGAGCCGGTATCCGAGCCGGACGAGGCCGAACCCTCCGTCATCCGTGTCACGCCGCATGAGACGGAGCAGCCGGAGGAGGAACCCGGGCCGGACGTCCCCTCCGAGCAGCCCAAGGCCCTGCAGGACGGCGTCTACAACATCCTCATCTGCGGCACCGACGACGACGGTACCCGCACCGACACCATCATCATCGCCCATCTCGACGCGAACGACCATACGGTCGCGCTCCTGTCCATCCCGCGCGACACGCCGGTCGCGACCGGCGGCGGGGGACTCATGAAGATCAACTCCGTCTACGCAGGCGGCGGCAAGGACGGCATGGAGCGCCTGGCCGCCAGGCTCAAAGACCTGCTTGGCTTCCCGGTCGACGGCTACGTGCTCGTGGACCTCGAGGCGTTCAAAAGACCGTCGACCTTGTCGGCGGCGTCGAATTCGACGTGCCGATGGACATGAACTACGAAGACCCCTCGCAAAACCTCTATATCCACCTGCAGAAGGGCCTGCAGACGCTCGACGGCGAACAGGCCATGGGCCTCGTCCGCTTCCGCAAGGGCTACGCCACGCAGGACATCCAGCGCACCCAGACCCAGCAGCAGTTCCTCAAGGCCCTGGCCAAGCAGTGCCTGTCCGTCAGCAGCCTGACGAAGCTCAAGGAATTCGCGGATATCTTCTCCCAATACGTCACCACGAACCTCACGACCGGCAACATGGTCTGGTTCGGCAAGGAACTGCTCAGCTGCGATTTTGACAATATGAAGACCTACACCGCCGAGGGCGAGGGCGCGATGATCAATGGTGCGTCCTATTACCCCCTCTACGCCGGAAAGCTGCTGAGCGTCGTGAACGAAGCCTTCAACCCCTACGATACGCCCATCAGCGCCGGGAGCCTGACCGTCATCACGCCGGAGACGGCCTATTCCTACCAGAAGCAGACCGACCCCGCCCCGGAGATCCCCGAAACGCCGGAAGCCGCTGAGGCCCCTGACGAGACCCCGGACCTTCCCACGGAAGACCCTGCGGAGGTCCCCACCGACCCCGTACAACCCGAACAGCCGCTCCCGGACGACCCCTTCGCGGGCGACGCACTCTGGGAAGACACCGATCCTGAAGAATAGAAAGGAAGCAAACTATGCTCAGTGCAAAAGAAGTCGCCGCGCGCGCGGCAAAGGCGCTCGACGCCAAGATGGGCGAGGACATCCGCCTCATCGGCATCACCGATATCTCGACCCTCGCCGATTATTTCCTCATCTGCACCGCCACCAGCTCCACCCACGTCAAGACGCTCTGCGACGCCGTCGAAGAGACCATGGACGAAGCCGGCGAGCCGATGCTCTCCCGCGAGGGCCATCGCGGCGGCACGTGGGTGCTCATGGACTTCGGCAGCCTCGTCGTGCACGTCTTTACGGCGGAGGCCAGAAAGTTCTACGATCTCGAACGCCTCTGGCAGGACGGCCATCAGGTGAATCTTTCTGCCGTTCTGGGCGAAAACGCTTGACAAATCCGCGAAAAGTAGTACAATAACCCGGTAAAAGGCAAAGAAGGGGAATGCCCCGCGCGAATTTTCTCAGAGACCCGGCGGCCGGTGCGAGCCGGGAAGGATGCGCGGACGGCTCTCGCCCCGGAGCCGCTGTTCCGAACCGCAGTAAGGACAGACGGATGGCCGCGTTAGAGGCCGCTTGAGGGCTGCGTCTGCAGCCGAATCAGGGTGGTACCGCGTATTTTACGCCCCTGACCGTATGGTCAGGGGCGTTTTTTATGAACGAAATTATGAGACAAAGGAGTTTGTTATGAAATACGATTTTGCAGCCATTGAGAAGAAATGGCAGGAAAAATGGGAGCAGACCAAGCCCTACGCCGCTGTCACCGGCGACAAAAAGCCCAAGTTCTACGGCCTTATCGAGTTCCCGTACCCCTCGGCCGCGGGCCTGCACGTCGGCCATCCGCGCCCGTTCACCGCGATGGACATCATCTGCCGCAAAAAGCGGATGCAGGGCTATAATGTCCTGAACCCGATCGGCTTCGACGCTTTCGGCCTGCCGACGGAGAACTTCGCCATCAAGAACCACATCCATCCGGCCATCGTCACCAAGCGGAACATCGAAAACTTCACCCGGCAGCTCAAAATGCTCGGCTACGGTTTCGACTGGGAGCGCGTCATCGACACCACCGACCCCGAGTACTATAAGTGGACGC
>VOFK01000603.1_pt1 | contig 19756 bp, 34 predicted proteins | sample 5384121 | NCBI WGS metagenome assembly VOFK01 (sample SAMN12384730, study PRJNA508395) | human gut metagenome | isolation source: healthy gut J | host: Homo sapiens
ATCACTTCTTCGTTCGTTACGTATTTGCTGCCTTTCTGGTAGGCCTGATAGATGGAATTTTTATAACTCAGCAGATAGGAACTTGCTGAACCGAGCACATATATCATATAGATCAGGGTGATATGTTCAATGCCCTCGCCGCCCTTTGATGAGAGGTAGGACAGAAACGGCAGCAGCACCAACCCGAACAGCAACACCGAGACTGCCACCGCCCGGTACATCCACTTGTACAGGTTCATCAGCCGCGCCAGTTTCTGCTCGTCATCCCGGGCTGCCGGTTCATACATGCTGAACACCATAGCCGTACCGATGCCCAGCTCCGCAAAATTAAGGATGCTGAGCACATCGGTAAACAGGCCGTTGACCCCCAGATATTCCGCTGAAAGGCAACGGATGAACACCATCCGGTTGATGAAGGACAGCAGCATCGTCAAAAACTGCCCGCCAATGTTAAACAGCATATTGATGATCGAATAACGTGTTCTCATGCGATTTTTAATTCTCCCCTGCCTTTGATGTTCCGCAGCCACATATATTCCCGCGGAAATAGCCGCAACAGCAGGCTTTGCAGCCAGAGTCCCGCCGGAACGGTACAATACTGCCGCGTCCGGTCCAACATCAAACTGCATCCGCAGCATTTCCCGGCTGCGGGTGCCTTGCGCAGGGGGGCAGCTGCCGGTACACCCCGGCTCACGCTGCCCATCGTAAACTTTGCCGCATTTGCCAGCGCATCGTATACCTCGTTTTCCACGGGGTAAAGTTCCAATACCGCTGTGCGGCCTCGGCAGCATCGAAATGGCGCAGCGTTTTGCTTTCCGTTCATAATGCTGCTGCCGCGCTGCATCATAATAATACAGCTCCTTTGGCACCACCACGGCCTTTTTGGTGTTCAGACAGATTTCTGGGAGCACAAAAAATATCCTCGTTCAGCTGTACCCCCGCCTCCGGGTAGCGCAGCTGCGCAAAAGATAGCGCGGCGGTACAGCTTTGTTCCACGCAGGCTGCGCCATCGTATTCGTGGCTCTTTCAGCAGTTCCCGCCCGGTAAAGATCCCGCTGTGCAAGCCAGTTGGGCGGCGGCAGGCAGGGTGTGCCCGTCCACCGCAGCTGCGTAATCGCACAGGGGCAAAGGTCTGCCCCGGTGCTTTTGCACGGTTTTGTACAGTGTTTCGTACATTTCCGGTGCAACAGTCGTCGGAATCCACAAAGCAGATATACTCGCCCCCTTGCCACATCCAGCCCGGCATTGCGGGCAGCAAAGCCTCCCGCCGTTTTTCTGGTGAAGCACCGGATGCGGGCATCTTTCACGGCAGCGGCATCACACAGCGCAGGGCAACCGTCCGGCGAACCGTCCTCCACAAGAATCAGCTTTCAAAGTCCGTAAAGGTCTGCGCCAGAATGGAATCGATACATTTTTGCAGATAGTTTTCCACCTTGTACACCGGCACAATGATGCTGAGCAATGGTTTCGCAGGGGACACAGCGTGTTCCTCCCGTTTTATCTTTTTCAGTCCGTCACCTCGGTGCGCAGGCGGGCAACGAGCCGTTCCATCAGCGCCACCCGGTTGAAGGGGTCATCAGGTAAAAAGCCGTCTGCTAGGGCGCAGCCGCCTTGGCAGCCTGCACTGAGACTTCCAATCCCAGCTCCTCCTCGCCTGCGGCGCGGTCCAGCCCTTCAAAACTTCTGGATGATGGCATCATCCACATGGATGCCGTTGACCTCGTTCTCCATAAAGATGGCGTTGCGCTGGCTGACCACAGGCAAGATACCGGCCAGGATTTTAGCCCGTTCGCCCAGTGTCTGCCGGGCCTTGCAGATTTTCCACCGCCTGTGCCGACAGCACCGGCTGGGTAAGGAAGCCACTCATCCCGTTTTCCAGTTTTCCAGCAGCACGGCGCAGCTCCACCTCAAAGTTGCGGGCGTTCAGATTCAGCGCACCGAAGACGGTGATCGGGGAGTGGGCATCTCCGGCCCTCCCCTGCCAGCGACACGATATACTGGGCCAGCTTGCGGGAGTTGAACTGATACACGCTCTTCACCTCGTCCCGCTCGGCGGAGGGGATGGGGTCGCCGGTAATGGCCAGTACCTCCCGCACGCCCTCTGCGTACAGGCCCAGCAGCAGCGCTTTGGTAGCGTTCAGGTTGCGGTCCCTGCAGGTCATGTGGGGCAGCACATTCAGCCCCAGCTCCCGGTGGACCCGGCACGCCACAAGGGAGGAATCCATCCGTGCCCGGGCAATAGGGCAGTCTGCAATGGTCAGCAGGTCGGCACCGGCGGCCTGCAGACGGCGCGCCCCGTCCTAGATAGCCGGTCAGGTCGGCATCCTTGGGGCTGTCCAGCTCAATGGCGATCACCTTTTGCCCGCGTTCAGCTTGTGCGCAGGAAGGCATCGTCCGTTTCCACTTCCGGCTTTGCGGCGGTGGGTACCGCTTTGCCGCTGGGCCGTTCGGCAGCTGCCCCGGCAGCGCATCCAGCGCCGCACGCAGGGCCGCAATGGGCAGGCGTCAGTGCGTGCCGCAGCAGCCGCCCAGAATGCGCACGCCCTCGGCGGCAAGGCCGACCAGCTCCCGGGCAAAATATTCCGGCCTGCCCTGATACTGCACCCGGGTGCGGGTGACCACCGGGATAGCCTGCGTTGGGCATGCCAGACAGCGGCAGCTCTTCTGCCCAGCTGCTGCACCAGTTGCGCATCGCACCGGGAGCAGAAACGCAGTTCAGGCCCACAGCATCCACCACCGCAGCTCTGCGGTCATGCTGCGCACCAGCTGTGTGCAGTGCCGTCCCTCACGGGGTAACCGTCCGGCAGCACTGCAAAGGACACCAGCACAAAAGGCATCCGGCACGGTCTGCTTCAGCGCACGAATCGCTGCGGCCAGCACACCGTCCTCGGCGCTCAGGGTCTCGCCGCAAGAAATTCCGTGCGCAGCGCATCAAACCGCTGCCACAGCAAGATACATCTGCTCCGCCGGGACCGATTTTTGGGTATCCGGTGCGCGGCCAAAGGTCAGCAAACACTGCCGCGCCGGTCTCCCCCAGCGGCCCTTTGCTGCCAGCTGCCAGCCTGCATCTGCCAGCTGCTCCCAGCCGAGCTGCTGCGCGCCGCCATAAACGCGGCAGGCCAAAGGTGTTGGTCTTGATGGCGTCCGCTCCGGCAGCAAGATACGCCCGGTGCACCGCCAAAATGCCCTCGGGTCGGTCAGGTTTGCCTGCTCGCACTCTTGCCCCGGCTTTGCTTTATAATAGGTACCCTGGATACCGCCATCGAACAGCAGCGGCCGCTGGGCTACAGGTTTTGCGCACATCTAACATCGATACTTTTCCCTTTCCTATAAAAAAGACTTCATTTTTCAGTTTATCGTAGTTCACCCATCCGGTCAAGCGGTTTCTTGATTTCGCTTGCGGCGCGGCCGTTTTTTGTGCTATCTTAGGGATAACTTTTTGAGTCATAAAAAGGGAGAGGATGGATCATGCGCCACACCGGCACACCTGAACTGGAGACCGACCGTCTTTTGCTGCCAGCTTCTGCTGCCGCAGGACGCCTATGCAGATGTACGAAAACTGGGCAAATGACCCGGCTGTGACCCGCCTTGTTTTTGCGCTGGGAACCGCACAAAAAGCCCTGCGCTGGGACCAGGGAACGCAGGCTTTGGCGTGGGCAGCTGCTCTATCCGAACCGGATTATTACCAGTGGGCCATAGTAGAAAAGGCTACCGGACAGGTGTTTGGCTCCATCAGCATCTATACAACGCCCTGCTGGGTGAGCCGCAGCAAAGGCCAAAAGTGGCCGGGACTGGAACTCTCCGGCGGCATCTGGGAGCCGGGCTACTGCATCAGGCAAAGCAGTGTGGTGGGGCAAAGGGCCTTACCACCGAAGCACCGCAAGCTGTGGTAGATTACTGGTTCAATCAGGTGGGCGGTGCCTTGCCTCACCTGCTGCCACGCGGTGCAGAACCCTGCCAGCGGCCGGGTGATGGAAAAAGGCCGGTTTTGTGTACCATCACGACACCGTTGATCACAAGTTTGACGGCACACCGGTGGAGTGCAGAAGCTATCTGCTGACAAAGAGAACGATATAACAGAAAGGACTTACCTTGAGCGAACTTTACGATATTTTAGTGGAAACCCCCCGACGAAGGTAATCTTACTGGCGCTGGATCAGGGCCTGTGGGACTGTGAGCGCAGTCTTGCCGAGCTTTCTGCCCTGTGCGAAGGCTAATCATATGGAAGCCGTGGCGCAGGTGACCCAGAAGCGCCAGACCCCGGAGACCGGCATCGTGCTGGGCAGCGGTAAGCTGGAGGAAGGCTAGCCTTGCCGCCGCAGGAGCTGGGGGCCGAATGCGCCGTATTTGATGGTGAGCTGACCGGCAGCCAGATCCGCAACATCTCCAACGCGCTGGGCGGACTGGAAGTGATCGACCGCACCATGCTGATCCTTGAGATCTTCCGCAGCCGCGCCGTCACCAACGAAGGCAAAGCTGCAGACCGAGCTGGCCCTGCTGCGCTACCGCCTGCCCCGTCTGCAGGGCATGGGCGAAGCGCCTCAGCCGTCAGGGCGGCGGCGGCGGCGGCGGCGGCGGCGCCCGCCGCGGTGCCGGTGAGACCAAGCTGGGGCTGGACCGCCGCCACGTCCACGCCCGCATTGATGTACTGGCCGAGAAGCTGGCCGAGATGGAAAAGCGCCGGGGCGAGAGCCGCAAGGCCCGGGCCAAGACCGGGATGCCGGTGGTCAGCTTGGTAGGTTATACCAACGTGGGCAAATCCAGCCTGATGAACGCTCTCTGCGGCCCAAGCGTCGCGGAGGCGGACATGCTCTTCGCCACGCTGGACCCCACCAGCCGGAAGCTGATACTCCCCAGCGGCATGGCCGTTCTGCTGGTGGACACGGTCGGCTTTGTCTCCCGTCTGCCGCACAATCTGGTGGAAGCCTTCAAGTCCACCCTGGAGGAGGCGGCATGGTCTGATGTGATCATCCGTGTGGCAGACGCCAGGCGATGAACAGCGCGAAGAGCAGCTGGCCGTTACGGATGATGTCCTGGACGGGCTGGACTGTGCCGATATCCACCGCCTGACCGTTTACAACAAGTGTGACAAGCCGGGTGCCATGAACTTTGACCCGGACATCCTGTTGACCAGTGCCAAGACCGGCTACGGTCTGGACAAGCTGCTGCAAAAAGCTGGACGGGATCCTCAGCGACCGGGTGCACACCCTGAAGGTGCTGCTGCCCTACGATAAAGCTGGGCCTTGCCGCCCCCATGCGGGAGCGCGGCAGCGTGCAGGTGGAGGAATACCGGGAGGACGGGCTGTATCTGGAAGGCATCGTCAAAACCGAGGACCTGCACTGCTTTGAGGGCTATCTGGTCTGATAGGCGCATACGATTTAAATTGCCTCCGCTGTGCTCCGGCTATCATCAGCGGAATAATATTTTGAGATAGAACAAGCCCGGAAAGTCTGCGGACTTTCCGGGCTTGCATTACGGGCGGGGTCGCAGCCGAAAGCAGCACTGCTCTATGGGTCGAGTACATTGTCTACCGCCACTGCTTTTTTTCCAAAAAGAAAAAATCCCAACAAACACAAAAAACCCGCCTGGCAGCGGTGTTTTTGTGTATAGAGGGGTGGGAAAGTATATAAAGTGGTGAATCTCAATATCAAAGCGGCAGGCGGTCTTTCTGTTCTGCGCTGCCTTGCATGATGTATTATACCCGTTTTTATTTTCTTGTCAAACAGGATTTTCGGATTTTGCTTTTAAAATAAGTCTTTACTTTTTTGGTCAAAAACTTTATATAATTAACATAAATTTCAAAACAAAATTTTTGGCTTTTGTATGTTTGCACCAACAATAAAACTTTACTTTCAAAAAAATTTTATACAATCCAACATATTTTCAAAAAGGAGTATTCCCCATGGATGATCTGGATCGTAAGATTCTCATCCCTGCTTGCCAAGAATGCCCGTATGCCGGTCAAGGAGATCGCCGAGCAGATATCGCTGACCAGCCCTGCGGTGTCCAGCCGCATTCCATAAGCTGGAGACGGATGGCATCATCAGCGGCTACACCGTCACCCTGAACCGCCCCGCTGACCGGATGTATGTGGATGCCCTCATCAGCCTTTCGGTAGCACCTTCCAAGCAGGATGCTCTTTCTGGAGCTGCTGCAAACAGCGGAAGTACTGCAGTGCTACCACGTCACCGGTGCGTACACCTTTCTGGTCAAGGTCAGCTGCGGAAGCATGGCACAGCTGGAGCATCTGATCTTACAGTTCCAGAAGCTGGGCACCACCAGCACCCAGATCATCCTGTCCACGCCGGTGAACCATGGCGATCTGGACGCCTTGATGCTGTAAAGGCGCTGTTCATAAAACTGTTACTTTTTCCCTGCAATTTTGCGGTGCGGTGGTTCGTATCCAGAATAGCAGCCCAAAACCGGCACACATACCTTTCAAAAACGTGCGCCCGGCTGCGCCTTCCACACACAGCACTATGAAAGGAAATGCAATACTATGGAAAAAAATTCATCGCCGCCCTGCTGGCAGGGCTGACCCTGTTGCTTTTGGTGGGCTGCTCCGGCGGCAGCAAGGCCGACAGCTCCACCCCCAAGCGACTACGCCCAGATCATCCACGACGCCCGCAGCGACGAGGACAACGAATACGATATGATCTTTACCAAAGGTGAGGACGGCAAATTCACCGCCATCGATGGCTACAGCGCCGAGTATGAGGCCCGACCAGCTGAACGAAGAGATCCGGGACATCCTGATGCCCCTGCTGAACTTTGGAGGACGGCCAGTACACCGCCTTTGCTGCCAGCATTTCCAGCATGATGGTGCGCAGCTACGCCGTTGCCATCGTAAAGCCCGCCGAGGGCAAGACCGATGAGGTAAAGGCAGCACTGGAGGCCTACGTTGCCAGCGAGCAGCAGTCCATGGAGCACTATCTGGAGGACCAATACCTTGTTGCCAAGGCCGCTACCGTCACTGTAGCCCCCACCGGCGAGGTCATCCTTGTCTGCTGTGAGGGGCAGCGATACCGTCGTCCTTGCCAACATCAAAGCCGCTCTCGCAAAATAATTTTTCCCGCATAAACCCCGGCCTTTGCAGTATGTTTCATCTGCAACGGCCGGGGTTTGTTTTTATGCTTATTCCAGATCCAGCTTATTTTTTTTCATCAGCCAGCTGGTAAGGACAAAATAGACTGCGCCGATCAGAATCGTTACAAGAAGGACGAGCCAGAGATTGCCGCTGGCGGAATAAGCCATCGGCATCGCTGCCACAGAGCCAACGATCACCCGAATCCCGCCGCCTGCAGCCAGTTTGCCCTGAATCAGCTGCAACAGGAAGAAGGCCAGAATGCTGGCAATCGTGGAATGGTTCCTGAACTGATGCCCGATCATGCAGGCGGCGTAGATACAGAGGATGAGGACTGCAACGCCCGCCAGACCAAGGACGATGATCCACGCCAGCTCGCTCCAGAATTCACCGCCGATGCTCTGGATCGCCTTCCAGCTGAATTTCAGGACATCGCCCCAGCCCGTCGTGATCGTCTCCCCATTGATGACCGTTTTGGAATCCTCGAAGGCGCACAGGCCGACCAGCATCAGAAGGACGGACAGGATCCCGACCACTCCGCTGCAGATCACCCAGACCATGCTGGAAATGAGTTTGGACGCAACCAGCTGCTCTGGATGGACCGGAAGGGTGTGCATGAGATAGCCCTCCCGCCCCAACAGATTTTTGGTGAACCGCTGGATGATCGTCACAATACAGACCACTCCGATGGCAACCCCGATGGCAAAGTAGGCAAACATCAGGTATGCCCAGATCTGGCTGCTGCTGCCATTGTCCCAGACTTCGTCCCGCATCGAGATCCCCATTGCCAGCGCAACCAGCAGCCAGACCAGATACAGGCCGCCATAGGTCCGTCCGGTCGCCCGGAATTCATACTTCAACAGATTTTTTCAGCATTTGAATACCTCCCGGAAATACGCGTCCACGCTCATTCCCTCCGTCTCGCGGATGTCATCCACACTGCGGTGAGCAAAGACCGTTCCCTCTTTCAGGAAGATGGCCTCATCCAGCACCGGCTCAACGTCCTCGATGAGGTGGGTGGAGATGAGGACGGTCGCGCACTGCTATCAATTGGACAGGATGGTGTGCAGGATATAATCGTGCCGCCGGGTCCACACCGCCGATGGGCTCATCAGCAGGTAGAGACGGGCGTTGCGGCTCATGGCAGGATGAGCTGCACTTTTTCCCGGTTGCCCTTGGAAAGGGTCTTGAGGACGTCTTTGGGCGAAAGTTCCAGATTTGCCAGCATCTCATTCGCCCGGGCCGGATCGAAGTCCTTATAGAAGTCCCCCAAACATCTTCACCAGCTGCTCTACCCGCATCCAGCCGGGAAGCCAGTCGGCATCGGGCAGGTAGGATACGATCGCCTTGCTCTCCACGCCGGGCTTCATCCCGGCGATCCGGATGCTGCCACTGTCAGGCTGCAGCAGACCGTTCGCCAGCTTGATCAGGGGTGGTCTTGCCGCTGCCGTTCGGCCCCAGCAGGCCAACGATCTTCCCAAAGCCGATGTGCAGATCCACACCGTCCAGCGCGGTTTTTGCGCCGTAGTGTTTTTGTCAGCCCTTCACAGGTCAGAAGTTCACTCATGATTCGGTTCTCCTTTCGTCTGACGGGCCAGCAATTCGGCGACCTGCGCCGGGCTGGTACCCGATGCCCCGCATCTTTTCCAGAAATTCTTCCGCGAACTTTTTCCGCGGTCGCGGCACGCAATTGTTCGATCAACATGGTATCCTCCGTCACATAGCGGCCCGCCGTCCGTTCGGTCGGACAAGCCCCTCCGTTTCCAGCTGTTGCCAGCGCACGCTGCATGGTATTCGGGTTCACCTGCGGCTGCGGCCATATCGCGCACCGAGTCAAGATGTCCTCGGGCGGGTATGTCCCCGCAAAGGATCTTCGCCTTCAACCGCTCTACCAGCTGCGCATAGATCGGACGGCTGGAATCCAAATTGTTCACTCATCGTAGCCCCTTCCCTGCATTTTGTGTTTCTGTGTTAAGTGCCTAATACAATAATACTCATTTTTCAGATTGTGTCAAGGGGTTCATACAATTTTTAGCCAATTCTGTCACAGCTCCCCCGGGCATTGCCTTGCAAACGAGGGCAGGCGTTATCCGAGAGGTTTGCATTTTTGCGATAATATGATATACTCTCTGTAATTGACGAAAACAGGAGTAACTTTTTATGATAAAAGCGACCATCATTATCCCAAACATCAACGGCAAGGGCTGGCTGAAGGATTCCATCGAGTCCATCTACGCCCAGACTGAGCAGGATTTTGACCTGATCGTGGTGGACAACGGTTCCACCGATGAAAGTCTGGAACAAGCCCGCAGCTACTGTACCCGCCCCAACTTTACCCTGATCGAAAACGGCACCAATACCGGCTTTTCCCATGCAGTGAATCAGGGGGCATTGCGCTGGCGGAGAGCAGTGAAGTATGTGGTGCTGTTCAACAACGACGCCTTTGCCGAGCCGCAGTGGCTGGCCGAGCTTTTGCGCACCGCCGATGCGGACCCGCAAGATCTTTGCGGTGCAGAGTTTGATGATCCGGCACTTTGAGCGGAACTGGCCGATGATGCCGGGGACTATGTAACATGGATGGGCTTTGCCTGCAAGACCGGCGATGGCCGCCGCGCCGCCGCTACACCAAGCAAAAAAGCGCATCTTCTCGGCCTGCGGCGGCGCGGCGCTGTACCGCAAAAAGCATTCTGGACGAGATCGGCGGTTTTGACGAGAAACTTTTTTGCCTACTTTGAGGACGTGGACCCTGAGCTGGCGGGCCAACAATGCAGGCTACAAAAACGTGCTCTGCCCCACGGCCAAATGCTACCACATCTGCGGTGCCAGCACCGGCGCGGTGCGTACAACGCCTTTCAAAAGCCAGCAGAGCGGCCGCAACAGCATTCTGCTGCCGCTCAAGAACGAACCTCTGCTGATGCTCATTTTAAACTTCATCCCGCTGGCCGTGGGCTACCTGCTCAAAGTGCTACAAGTTCCACAAAGCAGGGCTTCGGCGAGGCGTGGGACAAGGGGAATGCACGAGGCCTTTGCTCTGCTCAAAGCGGGCAAGCTGGGCAAGCGCCCCCTTCCGCCTGAAGGACCTGCCCAACTACATCCTGATGGAGCTGTGGATGATCTGGAACATGGTGCCGTACCTGTGGTACCGGCTGGTGGTGGTCAGGTTTGATTTAAATAATAAAACGTACAAAAAACACCCCGGCAAATGTGAAAACCAAACGCACAGTCGGGTGTTTTCATTTGCCACATTACGCTGCGGTACTGGCGGCATCCTCAGCGGCAGGGGAGGCTTCTGCCACGGCGCTGTCAGCGCTCGTTTCTGCCTGCGCTTCCGGCTCACAGCCGAGGCAGCAGCCGAATCTGCCGCAGCGGGTCTCCGGCAGTGGCCAGAATGGCGTCCTGCACATCGCTTTCCGCCATGGAGGGCTCCGACTGCGCGGCCGCAGAGCTTGCGGCGCTTTCGGGTTTCGTCTCGCTCTCGGTCAGGCCGGTCAGATACCAGCTGCCGCTCTGGCGCTCGAACAGGTAATCCATATACTTGGTGGGCGTGTCCGAGGAGGGATTGATGATGCTGTCATCCGCGCTGGCGGTGGGAATATAGCCCACGGTGACGTGCAGCTGGCCGCTGCGCTTGAACAGCTTGACCACAGTGGCGCGGTAATAGCCCACCGTACCGGTGACCGGAATCTTATAGCACTGGGTCTGCTCTCGTCAAACTCGATGGTCATATCCTCCATCTCAAAGCTGCGGTGGGTCAGCTTGAAGCCGGGGCCCAGCTTTTTGCCAGATAGGCATCCACTTCCACCGAGGGGGCAGCAGCAGCTGCTCGGTCTCGGGGTCGGTATTGTAGTTGTCAAAGCCGCCCTGCGTTTCCTGAATATTATAGATGCAGCCCCACACCGCAGCCTTCGCGCAGAGTCAGGTCGTCGATGTTCTCAATGCCGTCAAATGGCATGGGGTCAAACAGCACCAAGCCCTTCCAGCTTATCTTCATATTCCTGCTTTTGGGCGGTATCATCGAACAGGTTCGCCACACGCGCCCACACCGGCCCGCAGCACCGTGATAAACCCGATGAGCACCAGCATGGCCGTGATCAGCAGACCCAAGGTCTGCCGCCAGCGGCGGCGCTTGATCCGGGCGTGTTCTTCCGGGGTGATCGTAGTTTTTCATTGGTCTGAGTCTCCCAAAGTTTTTTGTCTACCCAACAGTATACCACATCCGGCCGCAGAGTGCAAAACCTGTACCGGTGGTTTTTTGTGAAAGCAGGTTTTTATTCCCCAGTCCTTCCATATTTCGGGCTGGTAGCCCACGGTGGCCTTTTTGCCGTTGCGCACGATGGGGGTCTTGAACAGCTGCTGATTTTCAAACAGCTTGTCCTCCTTCTGCCAGTCCACCAGTGCGTCCAGAAGCGCAAGGGTCTGCTTTGTCCTTTTGCTGCCGGATTTACCAGCGCTTCCCAGCCGCCCAAAGCGCGCGCCACGTTATCGAACTCGCCGCGGCTCATCTCTTTTTCCTTGAGGTCGATCATCTGGAACTTGATGCCGCGCTCCTTGAAATAGCGCTGGGCCTTTTTGGTATCAAAGCACTTGCTTGTGCCAAAAGATCTGGATATTCATCTTATCTCCTCCTGCCGGTTCCCGGCGGTCTTATTGTACCACACCGTAAACCGCTTGCATAGGCATAATTTGCGGCAAAACGGGCAATGCTTTCCGCAAGGAGGTGTTTGCATGAATGCATTCGTAGACCCTGAACTGTGCATCGGCTGTACCCAGTGCGCCGGGCTGTGCCCCGCAGTGTTCCGCATGGAGGGAGTTCTGGCTGTGGCAGAGCCCGGCCCCATCCCGCCGGAGGAGGTGCCGCAGGCCGTCACCGCAGCCCAGAGCTGCCCTGTAAGTGCCATCCGCATCGAGGAGTAAGCCCGGCATCGGTAAGGCTGCTGCACAGAGCTTGTGCGGCAGCTTTTTGCAGTGGGACGATTTGAAATGCCCTCCGCTTTGCTCTGGGCATAGGCAGCGGAAGAACATTATAAATGATACGATTGTCACGGCTTACGAGCCGTGACAATCCATTTTTACGAGACGGCATCACGAAAAGCAGCCACTTCTCTCTTTTTGCGCAAAAAAGCTGCCGCGCGGTGCGGTTTTTGTGCTATACTATAAGATGTGAAATTACGCAACGGAGGAACTGCATTATGCGTTTACTGGTCATTGACGGCAACAGCATCGTCAACCGCGTGCTTTTACGGCATCAAGCTGCTTACGACCAAGGATGGACGGTACACCAACGCCATCTATGGCTTTTTGAACATTCTGCTCTCCCTGCTCAAGGAGTGCCAGCCGGATGAGGTGGCCGTGGCTTTTGACCTGAAAGCCCCCACCTTCCGGCATAAAATGTACGATGGCTACAAAGGCCACCCGCCAACGCCATGCCTGAGGAGCTGGCGCAGCAGATGCCGGTGCTCAAGCAGCTGCTGGCAGACCTTGGCTACCGCACCGTTACCGCCGAGGGCTGGGAAGCGGACGATATTCTGGGCACACTGGCTGCTGCCTGCGCCGCCCGGAAGGACGACTGCTTCCTTGCCACCGGAGACCGGGACAGTCTGCAGCTGGTGAGCGAGAGCACCACCGTGTTGCTTGCTGCCACCGTAATGGGGCGCAGCAAGACCGTGGTGATGGACGAGGATGCCATTCAGGGAAAAATACGGCCTTGCGCCTAAGCAGCTTATCGAGGTGAAGAGCCTGATGGGCGATACCTCCGGATAACATCCCCGGCGTGAAGGGCATCGGCGAAAAAGACCGCTTTCTCTGGTGCAGGCCTTCGGCTCGCTGGAGGGCGTGTACGAGAACATTGACGACAAGCGCATCAAGCCCAAGCAGCGGGAGCACTTGTTGGAAGATAAGCCCATGGCTGAGCTGAGCCACACGCTGGGCACCATCCGCACCGATGCCCCCATCGACACCGCCGAGGGTTCTTACACCGTGGGCGAGGGCAACAAGCCTGCCGCCGTGCGGCTTTTGCAGGAATTGGAGATCCACTCCCTGATCCCCGGTTCGGGCTGGACGGCGTAGCGCCGGAAGCCGCCGCTGAGGAAGAGACTGTGGAGCTGCCAGAAGCAGAGCTCACTCCCTGCCCCTGACCCCCCGCCGGGCATTATCTGGTGGCTGCCCGCCCCGCCGTCATGGGCAAGCAGGGCACCCGCAACGTGGTGCTGCAGCCGGAAAGCTGGTACGCTGTCCAGGGCACCACCGTCTATCCGCTGGAGGATGCTGAGCTGCTGCGGCTGCTGGACAACGCCGATGTGACGCTGGATGTGTTCAATTCGGCTCCCCTGTACGCCAGAGCCATGGCCGCAGGCGGCTGGGGCAGCAGCATCCGGTGGGACGGCAAGCTTGCCGCCTACCTGCTGGACGCCTCGGCATCTAAATATCAGATCAGCGAGCTGATTCCGCCTACAAGGCCGCTGCCGCCTTTACCTGCACCGATTACCCGGACGCCGGGCGGCTGGCCGACCTGTTTGCCCGGATGAAGGCCGAGATCACCGCCTGCGGCGAGGATGCACTGTACAACGAGATCGAGTTCCCGCTGGCACAGGTGCTGGCCGATATGACCCGCACCGGCGTGCTGGTGGACAAAGGACGGCATCGAGCAGTTCGGCGTAAAGCTGCGGGAGGAACTGGAACAGGTGCTGACCCGCATCCACATGGAGACCGGCAGCGCCGCATTTCAACCCCAACAGTCCCAAGCAGCTGGGCGAGATGCTTTTCGACACCATGGGCCTGCCCCCACGGCAAAAAGACCCAGCGCGGCTGGTCCACGGACGCCGAGACGCTGGAAGCCCTGCGGGACTACCCGCTGGTAGAGGATATTCTGCAGTACCGCGCCTACCAGAAGCTGAACTCCACCTACGTCGAAGGCCTGCTGAAGGTGATTGGCGAGGACGGCCGCATCCACTCCACCTTCAACCAGACCGAGGCCCGCACCGGACGGCTCTCCTCTGACAACCCCAACCTGCAGAACATCCCCATCCGCACCGAGCTGGGCAGCCAGCTGCGCGCCTACTTTGTTGCAAAAGCCGGGCTGTGTGCTGGTGGACGCCGATTACAGCCAGATCGAGCTGCGCATTCTGGCGCACATCACCGGGGACGAGCACATGCAGCAGGCATTTTTGAACGGCGAGGATATCCACCGCAGCACCGCCGCCAAGATTTACGGCATTCCGCAGGAGCGAGGTGACGCCCCGGCTGCGCTCTTCTGCCAAGGCCATCAACTTTGGCATCATGTACGGCAAGGGCGCGTACAGCCTTTCCAAGGACATCGGCGTGACCGTGAAGGAGGCAGACGCCTTCCTTAAAAAACTATCTGGCGGCTTTTCCCAGCGTGAGCGGCTACATGGATAAGACCATCGCGGACGCCAAGGCCTGCGGCTATGTTTCCACCCTGTTCGGCCGCCGCCGGCTCTGCCGGAGCTGGCAAGCAGCAACTTCAATGTGCGTTCCAGCGGCGAACGCATGGCCCGCAACACCCCATTCAGGGCACTGCGGCCGACGTGATCAAGCTCGCGATGGTGCGGGTGTGGAAGCGGCTGCGGAACGAAAAAATGGAAAGCCGCCTGATTCTGACCGTCCACGACGAACTGATTGTAGAGGCACCGCAGGCTGAGGCCGAGCAGGCTGCCCGCATCCTGCGGGAGGAAATGGAAGGCTGCGTGCAGTATGCCGTGCCCCTGAGCACCGATGTGCACGCAGGCAAAAACTGGCTGGAGGCACACTAAAAATGATCATTTCGGAATCGAGTCTACCTGTGACGAAACTGCCGCTGCACTGGTGGAGGACGGACGGCACCTGCTGAGCAACGTCATCTCCACCAGCGTCAAGGAGCAGGCGCTGTATGGCGGCGTCGTGCCGGAGATCGCCAGCCGCCGCCACTGCGAGTTCATCAGCGCCACGGTCAAAAAAGCTCTGCTGGACGCAGGCAAGACCATAGACGATGTGGACGCCGTGGCTGTTACTGCTGCGCCGGGCCTCATTGGCGCAGTGTTGGTGGGGGTCAACTTCGCCAAGGGCCTCGCCTACTCGGCGGGCAAGCCGCTGGTGCCGGTGCATCACCTGCGGGGCCACATTGCGGCCCTCTACCTGACCCATCCGGGCTCAAGCCGCCCTTTTCCTCTGTCTGGTGGCATCCGGCGGCCACAGCCACATCGTGGAGGTGCAGGACTACACCCACTACCCATTCTGGGTCATACCGTAGACGATGCTGCGGGAGAAGCCTTTGACAAAGGTGGCCCGCACACTGGGTCTGCCTACCCCGGCGGGCCGAGTGTAGCCAACGCCGCAAAGACCGGCGACCCCAAGGCTTACCGCCTGCCAGTGCCCCATGTGGACGGCAAGTACAACGTGAGCTTTTCCGGCTGAAGACCGCCGTGCTCAACGAGGTGAACAAGGCCCAGATGAAGGGCGAAGAGATCAATGTGCCCGACCTTGCCGCCAGCTTTCAGGACCGCATTGCGGGCATCCTGGCCGAAAGCTGCTGCTGGCTGCAGCAGACACCGGTGCAAAGCAGGTGTGTCTGGCAGGCGGCGTTGCCGCCAACGGACGGCTGCGCCAACTGGTAAATGACGGTGCCCAGAAGCTGGGTGCCAAGGTCTACCCTGCCGGAACTGAAATTCTGCGGTGACAACGGCGCTATGATCGCGGCGCAGGGGTACTACCAGTACATTGCCGGGCATACCGCCGGGCTGGAACTGAACGGCCTGCCCACCCCCTGCCCATCGACTACGAATAAACACAACACCGGAGGTGTGCCCATGACTGAGCATAACCCTATCCCCTGCAAAGCCTGTTCGACCGCAAGTCGGTGCGGGTGTATGAAGAAAAGCCCATCCCTGCCGAGATGAAGCAGGCCATTTTGGAAGCTGCCGCACAGGCGCCCTCCGCGGGCTGTCAGCAGCTGTATACCATTTTAGACATCACCGACCCGGCGCTGAAGGAAGCGCTGGCCGAAAGCTGCGACCACCAGCCCTTTATTGCCCAAAGCACCGCTGGTACTGGTGTTCTGCGCTGACTGCAAAAAGTGGTACGACGCCTACTTGGAAGCGAGCTGCACGCCCCGTACCCCGGGCGTGGGCGATTTGATGCTGGCAGTCACCGATGCCGCCATTGCCGCCCAGAACGCCGTAGTCGCCGCCGAAAGCTTTTGGCATCGGCTCGTGCTACATCGGGGGATATCATGGAAAACTGCGACACCCAGCGCAGTCTGCTGCACCTGCCGGACTATGTGTTCCCGGCGGTAATGCTGGTGTTCGGCTGGCCCACCCAGCAGCAGAAGGACCGCGTAAAACCCCAGCGCTGCGCCATGGAGCATATCGTGCACGAAAACGGCTACCGCACCATGGACGGCGCAGAGCTGCGGGATACCTTTGGCTACAAGGCTGGCAACGCCCCTTTTGACCAGTGGTGCACCGCCTTTTGCAACCGCAAGTATAACTCCGATTTCTCCAAAGAGATGACCCGCTCGGTGGAGGAGTACCTGAACCAGTTCCCGCTCAAATCCGGCGAGCATTCTGCACCCCATTTTTCACCGGGTTGAATCCGCGCAGTTTTATTACAGCGCAACTGTTTCCACGCAGGAAACGAGCGCTGTAACTGCCGTTTCCCCATCACGATTCCTATCATGAAAAGTGGTTTTAGAAACGTCCCGCAGACGTTTCTGAACCACAAGTTGTAATAATCATTCCTCTGACTATGCCCAGAGCAACGCGGAGGGCATTCCAATCATTTCACCCAAAAAAGCGGCAGCTGCACGGTGATTTTGTGCAGCTGCCGCTTTTTCTCGTTTATCTTTTGGTTTTCCGCAAACAGTGCGCCCAACTCCGGCAGGATATCATGCGGCAGCATCCCGTACTCACCGCGCTTTGCGGCGGCGCAGATCGGCGGCGGCACCGTGCAGATATTCCGCACAGCAGCAGCTTGGTAGGCGGGCAGACCACAGGCCAGCAGCGCCGCAAGCATCCCAGCCAGTACATCCCCGCTGCCGCCCCCGCAAGTCCCGGATTGCCGGTGGGGTTCACGCACACCCGCCCATCCGGGCTTGCCACCACGGTGCGTGCACCCTTCAGCACCACCACGGCATTCCACGCCTTTGGCATACCGCAGGGCGATACCCCTCCCGGTCGGCGGCAAGCTCTGCTGCCGAAAGGCCGGTCAGGCGCGCCATTTCGCCGTGGTGCGGGGGTAACTACCAGTTCTCCCGCCGGTGCGGAAAGGGCTTGCCTCGGCCAGCAGCTGGGCGGCGGGCGTTCAAACCGTCTGGTGTCCAGCACCGCAGCCCCCGCAAAGCCGGGCAGCAGCTGCCGCACCAGCGTGCAGGTCTCGGTGGCCGGCGGCGCTTTTGCGCTGTGCCGCCAAGACCGGGCCCAGCACAATGGTAGCCTTCGCCGCCGGAGCAGCGGCACATTTTCCGGCGCATGCCGCCCTGTGCGCCCTCCTTACAGGGCACAGGCAGCACCCGGCAGGGGGTGACGGCGGCGCCAACCACCGGCTCCACACTGGCAAGGGTGACGATGCCTCGCCCCGGTGCGCAGTGCACCCCTCGGCTGCCAGCAGAGCAGCGCCTCGGTAAAAGGCGCTGCCCGCCACCGCCAGCACACCGCCAAAGGTGCCCTTATGGCTGTCCCGGGCACGGCGCGGGATGCTTTGCCAGACAAATTCTTCGGTAATTTCACAGCCATGGGTACACCCCCTCCAATGGAATGATTTGAATGCCCTCCGCTTATCGGGTTGCGGCACCAGCATCCGCATCGTGCCTTGACGGCACTTGCGTCTTGCTGGCCGCTGCCCCCAACAACTCCTTCCTGCTTCCGCCGCCACTGGCGGCGGTCGTAGTCGTTGCTGGGCATTTTCTAGCGGAATCATTATTTTTAAGATTGTCGATTTGGAAAATCTGCGGATTTTCCAAACCGACTTTTTCACAAGAGAGGAAATTTGGAGGGATAGCATTTACGCCTGCCCTGCACAAGGGCACGGATCTGCTTTTCCACGTTCTGCACTTCCTCATGGAACATGCGGGCGGAGACGCGCAGTGCACCATGGCCCAGGATGATGACCTGCTCCATACCGTCCAAAGTCGCCACGCGGACGCGGCGGCTCCTTGCCGATCTCATGGGTAACACGCTCGATGAACATATCGGCGGTTCTCGGCTTCCTCGGGTGTAGACCACGTGGATGTTGTGGTACTGCTCGATGCTGCCGGGACTGCCCGGCACACGATAGGCATCAAATACCAAGAATAAGATTGCACTTTTTGAAGCCCTGATAGTTGCACAGAATGTCCATCAGCTTGTTGCGGGCCGCTTCCAGGCTCTGTTTGAAAGCTCGTTCAGCTCGTCCCACGCGAAGATGATATTGTAGCCGTCCACCAGCAAGTACTCGGGGGCAATTTCCCACTGCTGTGCATCAAAATCCGGGCGTTCCCGCTTTTGCACCGGACGGAACGCCGCCAGCGGGTCCCGCTTGATGGGCCCGTAGGTCTGCTCGAAAATTTTCAGCAGCTCGGCGTCCTCCTCCAGCGTAGCACGGTAAGGGGTTGTCCGGCGCTGGGGGCTGGGCCTGCGTCTCCGGGCGGGCGGGCTTTGCTCTTGCCCCAGCCGCTTTCCACGTGCATGTGGCTGCGCACCTGCTCCCCAAGGGACTACAAAGCCCGCGCCGTGGGCACAGAATACGGAATCTGCGGGGTTGTCAGATCATGCTCCGGCTGGTAGCCCACAGCTGCAATGACCTCCTGTGCATTGTGACAGGGGGCGGTAGCCGTCCATCGTCAGGCTCAGATGTCCCCTGCCCCGGGTAGCCCACCACCTCCATGGGGTAGCTGCGCATGGTGGATACCGGCGCAAAAGCCGGTCAGAGTGGCGGCCGTCCGGCGCTTTCCGGCGGGTCAAAGCTGCCCTCCATGCGCTGGATATCGGTCATGGCACGGCCAAGGTTTTCCACCGGCACTTCCAGCCGAAAGGCATACCATGGCTCTAGCAGCTGGCTTTTGGCCAGCATCAGCCCCTGCCGCACGGCGCGATAGGTGGCCTGACGGAAATCGCCGCCCTCGGTGTGTTTGAGGTGGGCGCGGCCCGCGATGAGGGTGATCTTCACATCCGTCAGCGGGGCGCCGGTCAGCACGCCGAGGTGCTGCTTTTCTTCGAGGTGGGTCAGCACGAGGCGCTGCCAGTTCTTGTCCAGCTCTTCCTCCCGGCAGTTGGCGGCGAACTGCATCCCGCTGCCCCGGGGCAGGGGTTCCAGCTTGAGGTGGACTTCCGCATAGTGGCGGAGGGGTTCGTAGTGGCCCACGCCCTCGATAGCCTCCGTGATGGTCTCCTTGTACAAGAATGCCGCCGGGGCCGAACTCCACGTTCAGGCCAAAACGCTCTGCCAGCAGGCTGCGCAGCACCTCCAGCTGGATCTCGCCCATCAGCTGCACATGGATCTCGCCCAGGGTCTCGTTCCATACCACGTGGAGCTGCGGCTCTTCTTCTTCGAGCCGGTGGAGTCTTGCCGAGGGCGGCGTGCACATCAGCCCCTTCCGGCAGCAGCACCTGATAGCTCAGCACCGGTTCGAGGACCGGCATCGCTGTCCCGCTCTGCCCCAAGCCCGGTGCCGGAGCAATACGTAACCGAACGAAGTACAATGA
>VOFK01002771.1_pt1 | contig 19733 bp, 34 predicted proteins | sample 5384121 | NCBI WGS metagenome assembly VOFK01 (sample SAMN12384730, study PRJNA508395) | human gut metagenome | isolation source: healthy gut J | host: Homo sapiens
CCATGGGTGGCGAATCGCTTGGGATAATGTCCATGTCATATCCGGAACGAACCGCCTTCTTCTGCTCTTCAATTTTACTACGATCAAGTTCGGTGATGGTGCGCTTAATGGTTTTGATAGCAGCGGTCTGATCTACCGACTGAATGTATGGTTACAATCTGACTGGATTCCATATCCAGAAAATCTGCCAGCATCCGGTCACTGAGATCAGATGCCGTAATGGACAAAAAGGACATGGAGCCATACAGACTGCCCATCTGAAAAGTTCGGTTGTTTTTTTTGAATGCAAAGGCGGTAGGGGCAATGAAATCCTTTACGGAAAGCCCGGACTCTACCAGCCACTTCCAGTCAAAAAAGAACTTATCATCGTCCCCCATGTGGAACATAGCGTGCATCAGACGCAGACGCTCTTTGCCGTCCATCGGAGTTGCCACAACACCCAAGCGGCGGAAGTTGTTGAGAAGGTCATTTTCAATATGAGCCAATCTCGGTTTTGCCTGACGCATGGATTCTGCCTCGATACCGAAAGTCAGATATTTTGTTTTAGTCAAACCGTTGTTTCCTTGAGAAAGCTGTTTTTTCAACATCTGACTGTACTCCGCACGAACGGGATTGAACTCATCTTTCTGAAATGGGATACGGACACTCTTTTCAAAGCTCTCTGCATCGGTTCCCCATATTCATAAAAAGATAGTTCAAAATGAATAGAACTATCAAAAGAAATTCAGAAAGCTGCACCATTCATCGAAAATAGCAGTTTTATCTTCCTGCTGGGCAAGCTGATAATTGATGTCCTGATACTGGATAGTTTTGGTGTAATAGTTATCCGTCACACGACAAATTCCATCGGGGAACATCCTTTGAAACGGGATAGACTGTTGAGCAGTCTGCGGAATCCCGTTATCTTTTTTTGCACGTTCGACAACAGCTTTAATTTCTCTCTGCTGCTTTCGATTGAGATGGGCAGGCATTTTTATTTCTCTTGTCTGTTTTTTCTTCTGGAAAAACAATGCGTTCTACCTCCTTTTCAAGCTGGTACTGACGAAACAGTACATCATAGTAATTATCGGTCTGATACGGTCTGATTTTGGGGCGTACAAACTTCGCCTGAATGAAATGGTGTGCAATAACTTCAAGCGGCTGTCCATCCTTTTCGTACATTGCGAGAAAGAATAGTGGAAGCATGACGATAATCATGCCCAATGCTGCCAAACTGACATTGCCAAAAGATTTGAGAAAAAAGAAAAACGGCACTCCGATGAGCGCCGCTGCCCCAAAGCAAATAAGCTGTCGTTTTGTCAGGTTAAAGAACACCTTAGATTTTTAACCCTCGTCAGGTCACGAGGGACAGGGATATATGCTGCCAAACAAACACCTCCTCTCTGTTAGTGTGCATTGAATACGCTCTTTGCAAGTGTTCCTGTCTTAAACAGGGTAAAGCAGAGCAATACGGTGTAGCCCATGATTCCCCAGATATCCGCAATAGTATCGAGTAGATTTTCCTGCATTACGGTTTTGGGTGACACGTCCCCAGACCTGATCCTGTACAACCAGCATCCCGATTTTTTTCAGCTGATTGCCCAGTTCCTTAATGTCGTAACACACCAGACGATTCTGAATATCTACATTGGTTCGGTGATTAAACACCTTCAGAGAACCTTTAACATAGATTTCAAGGGCAGTTGCAACATGATGCGCTTCCTTTTCTTCCTGCTTCAAAAGGGCATTATAGCTGCGTGCACCGTTTTCCATGCGGCTCGGCCGGCTGGACAGCCAGCGGTATTTTCGCGCCGCATCGCCGTCCAGCCGGATCTTCATACCCTGAATGAGACCATCCTTGTTCCGCACCGGAATGAGAAATCCATTCGCGCCTGCCAGCGTCCACGTCCCGTCCTTTGTGTAAAAGCCGGGTAATCCGTGCAATTCGTGATCGCACCGGAGAAGTGACGCCAGCAGCCGCCGTTCGGATTCCGTTTCCGGCATGGATTTATAGCCGTTCCGCTCGATAATTTCGTCGGGGAGTCCTCGCTCATGGAGGTTTTCTCTGTGCCGGTCGGAGAGCGTCAGAAGCGACAGCATTTCCGAATAGGCCGCATGGCGCTGTTCGAGCGCATACGGTTCCCGGTTCGTTGTGTTTGGGGAGCTGGGCTGCAAAGGCAGCTTGTAGATATTGCTCTTTGCAGCCAGTTCCAGATAGCATTGAAAAAACAACATATAAGAAAAGTTACGGAAATAAGGTACACGACCTGCACGCCACCCACTCTAATCCCTGATGGAGGAACATTATGCGAGAGAAAACCATAGAACAACACTTAGTCAAGGCCGTGAAAAACAGCGGCGGCATCGCACCGAAACTGGTGAGTCCCGGATTTGACGGAATGCCGGATCGACTGGTGCTGCTGCCCGGAGGCAAGATAGGCTTCGTGGAGGTCAAGGTACCGGGCAAGGAACCGAGACCTTTGCAGGTATCGATCCGGAGACCTTTGCAGGTATCGATCCGGAGACCTTCGAGATGGTACAGACGCTGATGACTACCCGCACCAAGGGCCGGAACCGCAAGAGCTCGGTCAGCATCTTTTCCAGTAAGGTCAGGTGCGGAGACTGCGGCAGCTGGTATGGGCCGAAGGTCTGGCACAGCAACGACGCCTACCGGAAGGTCATCTGGCAGTGTAATCACAAGTTCGACGGCCAGAAATGCGCCACACCGACACTCACCGAGGATGAAATAAAAGAACTGTTCCTCCGGGCCGCCAATCAGGTGATCGACCAAAAGGAACAGTTTATAGCCATATACGAGCAGGTCCTTTCAAGGAGCCTTGACACCACGGCCCTTGAGAGCGAGCTTTCCGGATCTGGAAGCGGAGATCAATATCGCTGCCGAGCTCATTGAGGAGTGCATCAAGGAGAACGCTCACGTCGCCCTCGATCAGGATGAATACCAGAAACGATACGATGCTCTGGTGGCCCGGTTCGATAAGCGCCAAGGCCCGACACACCGAGGTCACCGATCTGATTGCCGAGCGCATGGCCCGAAAGCACCAGATCGAAGCATACTTGAAAAACCTGCGGAGCCGGGAACCGCTGACGGAGTTCCGTGAAACAGACTGGCTGGCGATGGTGTACTACATCACCGTCCACAGCAAAAAGGACATCCGGGTGACCGTCAAGGACGGCACCGAAATCAAAGCATAACCCCATAGACGCAGCAACGCCTCTGAACCACATCGGCTCGGAGGCGTTTTCGTTATTCGATCATATCGGAAGTGATTATTTCAGTGGACACCAAACAGTCTACAGAAGCATTATCATCGTCCTTAAGTCGAAGTATCGGATTATCGTGATCGTAAAGATAACGTGAATCTCCGCTGTACTGGTAGAGACGATATGCAACTTGATTTAATAAATGAAGTTGTTTTTCCTCAACGGTCAAGTCATCTTTTCCATCAAAAATCACACACCCTATAGGGAATCTATACATGAAGCAGTAGTATTCGCTCTTTTTCCGCATATTCTTTTTGCGAGCCCCTTTATTCGTAAATAGCTTTCAAGGCGTTCAAGTATTTCTGGACAGTCTTGTAACTGGCGAGTGTATTGATTCTTCATCAGCAAATCACGAAAAGCAAAACCGTTAAAGCAAAAAATCTTCTCGACCTGAGTTATAGCCCAACCTGCTACGCAGATAACACACATCCGTACTCAATGTGTTTTCCAAACTAATCTGTCTATCTCTATAGCAAAGAATTATTCTGTTTCCAGCCCCTTTTCTAAAGGTGATCTGATGTGCGTTCAGGAACTCTGAAAAACTATTATTTGACGTGAGCAGTTCTTGTAAATTATAGCTGATTTCGTTTTCAGAGCCTTTAAGCCTCCGCGATAGATGGAAAAGCAGTATTTCATCTGGTAACTCTTGCTCAATCATATCAGAATAAAAGTCTTCCATAGCTTTATCAAAAAGGTCCTGATTAAAACACCATTGACCTTCTACGGCTGAATCCGCTGCCGCTTCGATGTATTGATAAAGCTCTGGTACAGAAACACCCATCAAATGAGCAAGTGAGCTTTCCATTCCCTCCCGAGATGTAGTATCAATTACCATGCGAACTCCTCATTCCTCTTTCGGGCAGATCTTCGGGAGGATTTCAAGGAAGTGCTGACCGATCTTTTCTGCGTCATAGCCGTTGGCCTCGCAGATGAACCGGACGGTATCTGGCAGCAGGATGTGGCCCTTTGCTTTCTCCGCTTTGTATTTCTGCCTCTCTTCATATTTTTTATTCGTGCTTTGCTTCATGGCGGTTACCTCTCTATGCTGGAATGATAACTTGAGGTTTCTCATACTTGACATATATACCAAATATCGCCACCTGTGAATCCGCACTTTCTATACAGTTCCAGCGGTTTGGACGTGTTGTCGAGATTCCCTGAAACCGTTACAAAACTCGCTCCGATGCTTTTGAGTCTATTGAGTAATACATCCACAATCTTTTTCCCAAGGCCTCTGCCTCTGTACTCTGGAAGCACCTGAACCCATTCAATGATACCCTCCCGACAAACCTCATCAAACTCAGCTATCCCCGAAGCGGCCATTTTTCCATTGTCGGCATTTATATATACACATAATTCTTCACGGAAGGTCTTGTGCTGCTTCCACTGCAGAATGTCTTGTTCACTCACGACGATATTCTCATGCTTGTAAGACTCATTTATCATCTCACACAGTTGTGTTGCCTGATAATCAATCGACACGGTGTCGTAATCATAATCTATCGGAGACAGATCATTCAAATCATGCTTTATCCTGAAGAATCTTTGAAAATTGCCATACTGTCCATTCCAATTACTACAATGAATGATTCTCATTGAATCTGGAATGGCCAGTGTTTTGGCCTTCCAATATGGAATCGAAAGTGTTCCACATGGATTCTGAAGGTACTCTTTTACATCCATTAAATTACTCCTGATCTGTACAAATTCCTGTTTTCCCACCGTCTATTATACCGACGAAGTATGAACATTTCTACCGATCAAAACAGCCGGGACACCCCCGACTTCCACACAACTTACCCCTCAAACACCAGCTTACCCATCAGGCGGCAAAATCGGCGGAGGAAAAAATAAATTGTATCAATCTCGGTGTCTTTATATCTTTGTCCTTCAGGTGCTCCAGAAGATCGCGGTATTGCAGTCCCAGCTTGTTGTTCAGCGCATTGAAGCTGTGATCCCCATTTGGGATGGACAGCAGGAATGTCGGCAAGCTGGCAAGTGCGTGCGGCGTTTTTGTATTGTGGCAGAGCGTTTCTGCCAATGCAAATAGTCCCCATGGAAACCGCCGACGTTTGAAAACGGATAGCGGTACATTACGGTCTCCATCGTCGGGTCTTTCGTCCGCGACAACGCCCATCCTGCATCCGCTGATCTTGCCCTCTGTGTCAGCGTGGAACGCGAAGACCAGCCTTGGCAGCGGAAAGTTCGGATATACTGTTTTCATGATAGCTGATATCCGCGTATAACCGCGGATACCACAGACAGTAAAACCTGTTTCCGTCTGAATCGATCCCAACGTTGAGGCAGTTTGGCGGCAGGAGACCGCTGCTGATATAGTTGTGCTGGATGCTGTTTTTGAGGCAGTCCAGCAAGGCGTCTTCCTGTATCTCTTTACACTTCACGATACAAGCTGTCAATATCTTCTTCGGTAAATGCCTCGAAATCAAGATCAGCAAAACGGATGCAATCATCATTTTTCAGTGGAGCCAGAATATTTGTCAGTACATACGGCGGAACATTTTCAGGTTCCGGTACCGGCATATGCGGCAGCGCCTCCAGTCCCTTTAAGAGCTTGGAAAGATCAATCTTCATCCGCTTTCTCCCATACCAGCTTCACCACGCAGATGGCGTAGTCCTTCATATTGCAGAGAATTTTCTTGTGCTCCTCCTCTGTCAGATACGACCGGCCTTCGCGCAGGAAATAGATCCCGCAGTCCGGCATCAGCTCTCCAAACATGCTGGCGATGTGCCACTCCATGTGGGAGCGCGCTTCGGCGGTGTCACCCTTGAAATAGGCGGTGCACATCTTGGTATCGCCGACGGTCTGCTCGTTCCCGATCTCCAGATGCTCCATGAAGCCGTCCAGATGCGCCTTTGCGCGCTCATCCAACTGATGCTTCGCGGATGCGTAGAAGTACAGGAACAGCGCCGGTTCGTTTCTGCCCAGAATGACGCTGTATGGACTGGATACTTTCTGTCCCCATGCGCCGCCGGACGGTTCGAACCGCGTGCAGAGCTTTCCCATCTGCGGGACGATCCGCTCCGTGACCTGCTGCCAGACGGCTTCGCGCGCCGCCCGGTCATCTGCTTCTGTGACGGGTGCAACGATTGCAAGATTTGTAGTTAACATAATTCCTCCTAACTCAGCGCCAGAAATCCGTTCGGCGTCAGGACATTGAAGATCATCTTGTTGCTGATGACCTCATGCACCTCTGCGCCGGTATGGTTTCCGCGCTGGTCAAACTGTTCCTCGCGTTCGGTGTTTTTGACCTTTACAATACGGCCCTTGATGATGTGCGGGGTATCGCACTCGATCAGCCCGTTTATCATCCCGGAGCCGCCGATCAAGCCGATCTGCCCAATGGAAAGGGGCAGGAGCGGATGCTTTTTCCGTGCTGTCCAGCGCACTTTTTGCGTTCAGCAGCCGCGTGTAAAGCTGCCGGAGCGCGTCAGCTGGCGTTCCAGCTCCTTCTCATTGAACCGTTCGCCGCGAAAGACCTCGACGGTTTTTGTTACAGCGGGCAGCGCGAAGCGGTTTTCCTCCAGCTCCGTGACACACGGAATTTTCTCCGGAACCAGCGTCTGCGCGCCCAGCCGGTCGGCTGTTTCGTCGTCTTCCGTCGGCTTTCTCCGAAGCCCCAGCACGACCGCCTGATGGAATCTGGCAAACTCGCCGCTTGTAAATTTCCAGACGGAAAGGTCCGAAAAATTCTCCGCGAGGATTTTACAGATGTCCGGCGTCAGGCGATAGCACGGCACGATGTAGATGAGCAGGCCGCCCAGCATGAGTGCCCGGATGCTCTGCACCAGAAACTGCTTTTCACTGCGCACCCGGCTGCCGCCCTCCGTTATGACCGACAGATACGGCGGGTTCAGAAATAGCACATGGAACGCCTCTCGGCTGACCTGGCTGTGAAAGAAGCTGCCGAAGCCGACGCGGTGAAGTCTTGTCTGCGCTTCCTCCGCGCGGTGTTCGTCCAGCTCCATGCCGTAGGTGTAGCAGTTGTTGCCATTGGCAAGCTGCCGGAGCGCCTTGCCACAGCCGCAGCACGGGTCGAGCAGATTCGTCGTCACGCCCTCCGGGAATTGGATACCGCGCAGAATGTGCGTGATATTTTCCGGGTCCGTTGGATAGTAACCCATGCGCACATGGTTCATCAGCCGCCCAATCACCGCCGCGTTGACGGTGTCCGTTTGCGGAAGAGATTTCGCAAAGCTGGTCAGGACTTCATACACAGGCTTGTATGCTCTGGACATGAGATCAAAGCGGGCGTAGACCCTGCTTGAAGCTGCCCGGCTTTTTGGGCAAGCGCAGATTCCTCCAATTCCAGAAGATACCGCTGTGCGTCGCCGGACGCCGCAAGAAGCGCGTCTCCCGCGTTTTCTGCAATTCCAGATAGTACGCATACGCACGCTGCGGCTGCGCTGTGCGGTATTTCTCCACACCGGCGCGGCATTTCAGAAGGCGCTGGCTGCCGCGCAGAATGGCTTCTGCCGTCTGCCGAAGCTGCTCCAAGGCATAAAAGGAGCGTTTCTGTTCCTTCTGCAACTCTCGTCCCATCCTGCCTGACCTCACGCCGCAGGCTGAATGCTCTCAGCCGCAAAGTCAAAGACCGGTGCGTTTTCTTCCGGCGTGCCGGGGAGAATGCGCAGTGTGTAGCCTTTGTCGCGCAGCAGCTTAAATGTGCCGATCATGCGCTGAAGCTCGAAATCATCTGCATCATCCGCGCAGGCGGCCTTTTCCGCCGCCTGCTGTGCAAGCACCTCCTGCACAATTTTTGCGATGTTTGCCTTTGTTTCAGCATCTTCCGGTATGTCGGCGGTTCTTCCGCCGACGCTTCCGTGCGCGGCTTCTCAAACCTGCCCTGCGGCCGGCTTGCCGTCAGGCGCAGCCAGAATGTACGAAGCTTTGAAAAGAAGCAATGTCAAGAGCATCCCACGCGGCTTCGGCATCAGATGCACGATCTCCTCCGCGTCCGCTTCGCCGATCTCGCTGACCGCCACGGTCAGGCTGAGAGCTTTGACGTAATTAGCGGAGAAGAAACGGGAAACGGCGGCGCTTTCCGAGATCATGGCCTCATTGACGCTGACGCGCTGTGCCAGCAGTCTCCGGCAGATGACCGTACCGCATTCCAGTTCGGTTACGTCCACGATGTCCGCGGAAACCTCACCGGCAGTAATAAAACCTCGGCCGGAAATATGCTTCGCTTTCAAGCCGTTCGTGACGTGCAGATGCCCGTGGACGATCACGTTGTCCGTGACAAGCGTTTCATAGTTGTACGTCGCACTGGCAGGGATATAGACTGTTTTCATGCTCAAACTTCCTTCTCTTTTACGCTGCCTTCTGTTCTTCTTCTCTGAGCCGTACCGGGAGGACGATGGCAGAGCTGCTGCCCGCGATAAGCAAGATTGCACCCAGCGGAGCCGGTCAGCCGCATCGTCACCGTGTTCCTGCTTTTCAAACTGTGTAAGCGCGTCCAGCATGAATCTTGCGTCAAAGCCAAAGATAATGCTGCTTTCTGCGCTGATGGGAACCGCCGCTTTAGAGGCAGTCCGTTCACATGCAGGCTCACAAGTTCCGTTATGAAACCGGACATAGGCTTGTCTGCCTTTCCGATGCAGGCCAGCAGATATTTCAGCGCCTGCACGAAGTCCTTCCGATGGAAGCAAAATTCCTCATTCCACTTCTGCGGAACAACGCTTTCATAGGTCATGGGCGTGACATTCTGGATACGTTTTGCAAGCAGCCGAACGTGTTCGTTCTGGAACAGGACCCAGTTATCTGCCACGCTGATCTGCATATCCGCATCGCCAAACGCCTTGAGCTGTTTCAGTGCCGAAACGCCGACAAGAAACGGCTTTTCAACGTCCAGCCCGCCGTCATCACAGCAGGCTGCACGGTGTCCTTCCACCGACCAGATATGTCTGCCCTGAAACAGAACGCCATGATACTCCGGTCTGGTATTGCGCGGATCAACGGCATACTTTACCTGCTTGACGCATTTGAGAATGTTTGCCGCGTTTGCCGTATAGCTTTGCTTGGCTTCAAACTCCGGCCATGTGGGGCATTCCTCAGCTTCATAAACTGGGAACTTGCCGCCCTTGTCTCCGCAGCGCATGGTTATGATCTGTGATTTCCTTTGGCCGGACAGCTCCAGTTCCAGTTGGCCCGTAAAATAACGGCACACCTTCTGGACACCGGCACTGTTCCAAAACACGAACGCAAAGTCGTCGCCACTTGCGGGGATCGTCACAGAGAGCCATGTATTGAAGTCCGTTGCAGAGAGCGTACAGTGATCCGCTGTAAATTCCACCTTAATCTCCTGCAGGACTTTGACCGGACTTTTTGCCGGAATGTCCATCAATGCTGTCATCGCTTTATAAAAGGCTGCTGCGTCTACGGAACTTCTCATGCTGCTTTCCTCCTTGTTTTCTGTAAGGTGGCACGCATATTGACAGAGCCCGTTGCAAACGTGATCTGCCGTACACGCGTTTCTCCGACGGTCAGGATGTTGTAGATCATGTCCACGACGGCGGTAGCCGCTGTGATGTTGGCGGCGATGCTCTGCGGCGCGGAAACAGACGCCTCGGCGCAGCTCAGCTCCGTCGGGAATTTGTCTGTATCCCGCAGGACCTCTGGGAATGCCGCGCCGACGGGGCGGTAAAACGTGCGCCCGCCGCTGCGGATGCCGCAGACGATCTGCCCGGTGTGCATCCCATTGCCGCTGTCGATGTAGATGAGATCATCCAGCTTGTAAAAGACCTCGTGGCAGAGTTTTCGGCTCTTGTTGTTGTCCACCGCGCCGATGAGGATCACCAGTTCCTTGACGGTTGGCGAACTCCAGCATGGCCCGGTCGAGAATGTCCGCGTCCGCAGCATGGAAAGAAGCCGCTCGCCGGACTCGATAAACTCCGGCACATACTCTGTTTCCATCCCGAACACGGACGAATACCGCTCCGCCAGCACCTTTGCCTTGTTTTCCCCAAGGTCAGCCGGTGTGAAATTCTGGCGCACGAGGTTCTTTTCTTCCACGATATCTCCGTCACAGATGATAAAGCGGACTGGGCGGTCCAGCGCGTACAAAAGCCGGTACAGATGCGGCGCGATATGTCCGCCGGTGCCTCCGGCTCCCAGCATGACGATCTTTACGGGCCGATTCTCTGCAAACTTCATCCCGCACCTCCAAGCAATCCGCCCAGGAACGAGCGCACGCCCGCGAAATGTGCGGACGGCGGTTTCGGGAGTTCTGGAAGCTGATGGATGACCTTGCCGCACCATTCTGCGGGAAAGCTGCCATGCAGCCCTTCGAGCACCAGACTCGGTTCAACGGGGACGAAGCTGCCGCCGCAGGAAATGCGTGCGGAGATCTCCGGGAAGAATCGATCCAGACGGCCAATCACGAGATACAGCCGCGTGCCGCGTTCATCCTGATCGTCGATAGCAGAAAAGACTGCTTTCATGCTGTTGTGCGAGTGGATATCCGCGTAGTACAGATACCGCCGCTCATCCGGAAGATCTTCGTCCGTCAGCCGAACCGTCACGCGATCCTTGGTGGCGCGCTGCTTCGGGACGAACGGGATGAATTTCTGCTCCTCCCGATCCCAGTAGATACGGACAAGCGCTTCAAACTCCGCGCCCGCTTCCATTTGGCTTCTGAAGAAGCCGATGATGGAGCGCAAAAGCTCCTGCGGAATGCGAGGAAGAGCCGGGCGAAAGCCGGCTCTTACCTCTGAAAATTCCGTGATCTTGTGCTTGGGCGCGATAAACTCGCCGAGCTCGCTCCGGCGCATCTCATACGTCTGTCCATCCCGAGAGGGGATGAGGCAGATGACCTTGTTGGACGCGCGCGCAGCTTCCAGCGTCGGGAATACGCCCTTGTAGTCCGCGATGCCTTTCTTCTGCATCCGAATCTGCGGCTTTACGACGCACTCCGGATCCTTGATCTTACCTTTTTTCAGGCTGTCCAGGAACGCTTTGGACTTCTCAATTTCCGCTTTCATGGTCGCGATGGTGTCTGTCTTGGGCGCGGCGACGGTCTTCGTAACATCTCCGTACCGTACCTGCCATGTGACAGCTGACGCATCCTCCAATTCAGGGAAATCATCCGCTTTCTGGATACGCAGAGCATCGAAGGTCATATCTGCATCCGTGATCTGCTCTCTGGCGCCGCCGTACTGAAAAACGGGAGGCTTGTCAAAGAGCGACAGTTGTGTTTGGGGCCTTGGCGCAATGCTTTTGACCGGGGCTGCCTCTGGGATGGGGGCGCTTTCCACGCCTGTAAACGCTGAAAAGAGTTCCAGAGGCTGTTTTTCTTCTGCCGGTACTTCCTGCGTCTTTGCAGGAAGTGTCTGTTCCGGCTCGGGCTGTGATTCTGCAGTCTCCGTCTGAACCTGTTCCGGATCAAACTGGGGCTTGACTTCTTCTGCCAATGTTGGTGCGGGAGGAGGCGGTGCGGGTTCATCCGAACCGCTGCCGAAGATCTTATCTACGTCAAACTCCTCATCATCGCCCAGTAAGGCAAAGCCGTCCAATACGTTTTCTGTGTCTGTCATGCTGTGTCTCCTTTCTTTTTGTATCCGGACGCAAAAAGACCGTAACTGCCAAACGGCAATTACGGTCTTATGAGTCCATTATTTTATTCCATGTCCTGCGCGCGGAACCGGGGGCATACCTGTCCCCAAATCTTCACCTCCGCCCTGAAATAGCTCCGCCCTTGATCTGCTCTGACCTGGAATACAGCTTTATTGTAGCGCAGCGGCAGATGGATATAAACTTGCGGATATTTCAGGAGAACGAATGTCTTAACTTGCCTGTCCATCTACAATATGCTATGATATGCGGGTGCGCGAAAGGAGGGCGGCAGGTATGCAGTATTCTATTGAGGAATCCGCGCTTATTGGCGGCCTGATCACAGAATATTTCTCAAGAGCAAGTGTTTCTGACTCCGTGCGTCTGGCATACCGACAGGTGTACCAGCACTTGATGGATGGTCATTTGACGCAGGACGATTTGGGTCAGATTCAAGCGGCACTGGATTTCCTGCTCCCGGTCTTTCCCACTGAACGCGAAGCACAGAAAACCTTCCGCGCAGCGATCCTGAAAACGAAAGCCATGCTAAAAAGTAAAGCATAAAGCAAGAAGCAGACGATGCTTGTCTGCTTCTTGTGTGTTATAGATTGCAAATTTTTTCGCTTTGAGAAAAATGGCTAAAACAAATCGCTGTGCGTTCCTGTTCGGATCAACTGTAAGACTAGGATCTCATGTCTGACCCGGTAGACCAACAGCCAGTCAGGTTGAATATGGCACTCACGCATCCCCTTATAATTACGGGAATTTGTCAGCGCATGATCTCGATACTCAGCTGGAAGTGGCTGTTCGGCGCACAGCATTGTAATGACAGTCTCCAATTTCTTGGGGTCGCAGCCGCGTTTGACAGCCTGCTTATAGTCGCGCTTGAACTGCCCTGAAAACTCTGGTTTAAGCATTCAGCGCCTCCATCAGATCGGACACTGTATCAAACGGGCCATACATTTTATCGTTTTCTGCGGCATCCATTGCGGCATAAGTGGTTTTGTTCGGTTCATCCAGACGCACATCGAACGGCAGGCCGCGATACCGCAATGCCTGACGATAAAAGATTCCGGTCGCAGTGCTCAAATCCATTCCGAGCTCTTAAAGAGAGCGGCGGCCTGGTGCTGTCAATTCCCGTTTCATTCGGCAGTGCTGTCAATTCCGGTTCAATTTTCAACGTTGTACCCTTCATAAAAACGCCTCCTTTCAGGCAGTCACATAATCAATTATACAGTACCTTTTTTCTTTATTATAATAGTTTCAGGATAACTGTCAATCCTTTTTGCCAGTTTTACATACGCTGCGTAACCAAACCTCTTACGATCTCATCACCGGTCAGCTCGCTGGTCCGATATATCTTCTGACAAAACGGCGTCAGGCTGAAATCCATGCCGGGGCTGCCAGCGTCCAGCAGGATGCCGGTCACGGTGAATTTTCGGGCAGTCTGTTCTTTGCGGAGCTTTGCCAGATAGTCCTCCGGCAGCTCACACAGGCCGTCGGTCAGAAAGACAATGTCGGCATTCTCAAAGCCGGTGTCCATGAGTTGGATTGCCTCATCCAAGGGCCGTTTGAAATTCGTGCCGCCGCCGAGGAATGTCTCGGCGGCATTCAACTTATCCTGCACGGAATACTGACCAGGCAGAAAAACGTCCACCTTGCACGAGGAAGAACCGGCAAAATGAATAAGCGCAAATTTGCGCCGATTTTCTGTTGCAATATCCAGCAGCGCCAGTGCCACGGCCTTTTGGCCCCATGCGGCAGCGTCGCCGCGCGTGGAGCCGGATTCATCGAGACAGCAGATGATATCGCCCATACCCTTGTGGATGGGTTCACGCCTGCGGTACTGCTTGAGCCGCCGCTGCTGATACTTCTTTACAAACAGCGGAAGTGTCTGCGGTGAGGCAAGCATGGCAAACTCCGAACCGATAGCACGGGAAAGATCATTGCCCAAGCTCCAGCGCATACGTTTCTCCGCGCCCATAGGCGTAGCCATTGCGCTTACCTTGCGCGAAGATCTCCCGGAAGCGTCCGAGATGCTTTGAAATCTCCAACAGCGTGGGATTTGCCGCACCTTTTGAAGAAGCTCGGTGTTTACCGCGTTTTTCTCCATTGTACCGGCATCATCGCTCCATGCGCCGAGGATCGTCTGGACTTCCTTTGCCTTTTCCGTAGCCGCATCGACGGCGGCAGAAACGCTCTGACGAATGACGGCTTTGTTCTGTGCTGCAATAACATCCACCATCTTTGCAACGGCCTCAGCCTGCTGCGTTTTGCTCTCGGCCTGATTTGCCGCGTCGATCACCGCCTGCTCCAGTGTGGGATTCTGCACAGAATCCCGCATCTGCGCCAAAAGCTCTGTGAGCTTCTGCTGTGCCTGATTCCGCGCTGCTTGCAGCTTTTCAAGCGTCTTCAGCGTACCGTCCTTGCCGCCGAGCTCTGGCAGCAGCTCATCCAGCTGCGCGCCGATCCTTGACGTAAACTCGGATGCGGCCTCATAAGCGGGCAGCTCTCGACCTTCGCAGATCGATTTGATTGTAGGATAGTCCGTATCCTCGGTCACATGGTCAAGCAGCTTTGCGTTGAATTTTTGTGCCTCTGCTGTGAGACTGTCCGTATCGGTTCGCTTCGGGAACAGTGAGTAGAACGACTGAAAAATATCTCTGGACAGCGCAGGAAGCTGTGCAGCTTAGCGCAGCCTCCTGTTGGATAGCTCTCCAATTTTCATCATCCTTGCTCAGATCGTGGTAGATGCAGTCCTCCAGCTTGGAGCTTTGCAGCACACGATCCGTTTTCTGTGCTGCGGGCATTCCAGCATACTGAAAATTGCCCCAGCGGGAATCCAGTACGCTTTGTATGGTACGAAAATATCGTTTCAATCAAAACCCTCCTATAAAGATAGCAAAAGGGAACGCAGCATAAGCACTGCGTTCCCTCGTTCTTGTTTCAGCAGAAGAATCTAGCCTCGCCAAAAAAATGACGTCCACTTTTTGAATCACTTCTGCGCTTCTGGCTTCAATCACGTCCATGATGTTCCGGAGCACCCGGTCTGGGATTCTGGAATTGTTATTGCACAGGATACAACCGCCAGCTCTCGTGATCCAGATTTTCGTTGCACTTCCGGTCGGCGCGCCCTGACAGACATGGACATGCACTGGTTCCAGTGGGTCGTTTTTTCATTTGCCCAGAAGTAGACCCAGTAAGAGCCAACCTTAAAAACCTGCGGCATTTTCCAAGCCTCCCTCTGCGGCAAACCGCATGATCAGATGCGCCGTAGACGAGATGATCTCCTGATACTTCTGAATCTCCGCCTCAGAGAAGCCGGAAACATCTTCCCAGCGGTATTCCGGCAGGAAGCACGTCGCATAGTGAAAGCAATCCTTTGCGTCCGGCTTTCCACATAAACCTTTACACTGCCATCGTCCAGAAGCTGCGAGTGTACGATCTCTGTCTGGTCGTCCAGTGTCAGGAACGGATACATCATCTTCCGTCACCTCCTGCAAATGTTTCTATTGCTATTTTACCAGCATTCCGGGATTTATGCAATCAAAACATCCGCATAGACATGGCAGATGCTTAATAGCCTCCGCCAAAATTCGGCACAAAGCTGCCGGGCTGGGCGCTGCCAAAGTTGGGCGTAAAGCCGCCCGACTGCGCAGGCGCACCGAAAGGCCCTGTGTGGGTGCGGATGCAGAACCGCCGTCGTCCTCCTTCTTGCTGTCGCCAAAATAGATGTTTTCGGCAAGGATCTCCGCCGTGCGGCGCTTGTTGCCTTCTTTGTCTTCCCAGTTCCGGATCTGCAAACGGCCGGAAATGACAGCCGTGCGGCCTTTTGCGAAATACTTTGCCGCAAACTCAGCGGTATTGCGCCACGCAACGACATCAAGAAAATCCGTTTCTTTTTGCCCATCCTGCGAGAAGTCGCGGTCTACCGCCACGGAAAACGACGTGACGGAAACGCCGGAAGCTGTTTTGCGAAGCTCCGGATCGCGCGTGAGTCTGCCCATAACTACAATGTGATTCAGCATAATTATTCCTCCAATTTTTATGATGTTTGTCTTTTACTGTAAGGCTGCCAGCTGCTCCAGCGGCGTATAAGTAAAGCCAATCGCCTCATGCACCGCCTTGCTGATACGCTCCAGTTCGGAAAGCAGTCCGTCCGTAAGCGCCTTTTCGCTGTCAGACGCAGCATTCGCGGCCATCTCGGTCTGCATCTGGTAGAGGTGCACCAGCTCGCCGCGGAATTTGCGGAGCGCAGCCTGCTTTGTGCGTACATTTTCCGCTGCACCGCAGGCGCTGTCGAAATCGTCCTTTGCGTCCTGCGCCATGGCAAGGAGGTCGCTGACCTTTTCCTGCATCGGTTGACGCAAAGACGCTCCAACGTGCCGGTTACAAATTCGCGGTCACCCGGCTGCTGCCAGAAGTAATTCCGCAGCACCAGAAGATCCGTCGATGTGACCTCCGTATGTCCCTCCAGCCACGCTTTTGCCTGCGCAATAGAGAAGTAGCTGAGGAATTTTCGGTCGGACACGGGAATCTGTGCGCGCAGCGCACAGAGTACGTCGTCCATCAGGTCGTGGATGCTGTCCGGTACCTGAATGGCTGTGACTTCCTGCTGCATGGTGCGCAGCTCCTCCAGCGAGATCGTCGCATGGACTGCGCCGAACGAGCCGCCGAGCTTGTCTTTCAGGATCGCCAGCCGGTGCGCCTTTTCCGAGATGTTTTCCGTGACGACCTTCAATTCCAGCCGGTCATAAAGCGCCGCAAGGATCTTTTCCTCCGGGTCATTGAAATTCGGGATTTCATTTGACGCGGCGAAAAAGGAGATCGTCGGGATGGGATAGGTCCGGCCTTCATTGGTGTATTTTCGCTCGTTGAGCGCCGTCAGCAATGCGTTCAGAACACCGTCATTGCATTTGAAGATCTCATCCAGAAACACAATGTCGGCCTCCGGGAGTTTGCCCGCGGTCTGCACGACAGGTTCACAAGGATGCAGCACGGCGACCGCTTTGCGGTAGGCATCCAGCTTGCCGCTGATCTCTGCCAATCTGTCGAACGTCGCTGTCTCATTTTTCATCTGCGGCAGACCGCTCAGGAAGCTCTGCAAATCAAAGCGCAGGTTCTGGTAAATCCCATCACCCTCGAACGCAGATTCCGGCACCGAGCCGGGGATCAGACTGGAAAGGTCGAGCCGTCCGAATAGCTGTTCTTCGTCCGTCTGCTTGGAAAGGAGCCGTTCAAATTGCTTCGCGCCTGTGATGCGGCTGCGGAAAGCGTTGATCGCGTAGCTCTTTGCCTGACCGGGATCGCCCAGAATAAACAGGTTCTTCCGCGTCAAAAGGGCAATGGCGATGAGCTCAACCAGTTCTTCACGCTCGGCAACAGGCGCTATTTACATCGGCCATGACAGCCAGCATTTTATCGCGTAAACTCATGCGGCAGCCCTCATGCGGTAGGCGTCCAGCGAGATCACACTGCTGTGCGCTGTTTTCTGCAGCTCCATGCGGAGCTGTGCGAAGATATGCTGCTCCAGATTGCCTTTTTCCGGGTCATACGACATGACCGCCCGGATGAGCCGCAGCGCAAGCTGCTGGTACACGTCGTCCGTGTCCAGCTTTGCTGCGCGGATGAGTGCGCGGTTCTGCTTCATCACGGCCTTGATGCACCACAGATGGTTTTCTACGATGGCGTTTCTCTGAGAAATGGTGAAATTGTTTTTCATGGTTATTCTCCTTCGTGTTTGGGGAGGCGAGCGCCTCCATGTGTGTTTTGTCAGGCGGTAGCCTTTTTCTGCTCTCTGCGGTTCTGTCTGGCGCGTTCGGCGTCAAACGTCGGGGTCGGGACAAAGCCGTCCAGCGTCTTATAGAGGATAACAGACTGTACGCCGTCAAACACCTCCACGACCTGATGCAGCCCCAGATGCACGTTCAAAAGCTCCTCCACAGGTGTGGTGCGCACCTGTTTCTGGAACGCATATGCGTCCAGATCAAGCTGCCGCCTCGGAGAGCGTGTATCTGGATGCCGTGGGGGATCTCACGCCCGAGACTTGCAGAGATTTTCGTGCATGAGCCAGCTCTCCGTGCTGGCAAAATCATAGATGCGCACCAAGCTCGGCCGGATGCGCTTTTGCACCAGTCGGACGCGGAGCATCTTAAAGAAGCGTTTTAGTAAAGCGGGCGCGCGGGCTTTTCTCTCGCGCAGTAGGCTTCTCCAAACTGCAACACCGCTTTGCTGACCAAGCTTCGGCCTGAAAATGCGGATCAACGCAGCTCGCATGGAACCTTGGTTTTTATCCATTTGATCAATGCCATAACACCAAACCGTTATCCTCCTTCTGAGAGTTTTAATTTCAAAGCCATTGTTTCGCCAGGTCGAACACCCGATGCGCTCGATGGCGCTTTGGCGCCGCAGAATTATCTTCGCCACATCGCCGAGTTGCGCCGCGGGAAAATTCTTTGTGGTGAGCCGTAACGCGGGCAATAGTTCACTTCAGATCTATCGTTCCGTCGAGCTACAGACATCAGCAGCCGGAACTGACGATTCCCGCCGCCAGCGCAAGATGGTCGGTTTCAACAGTTCTTTTGCCGCCTTCTTGCGCGGCTTTTTTATGCCCGGCCGGTCACGGGCCATCCGAAAGGACAAGCTCGCTCCAGCGAGAAGCAGCGCACTGTGCCACCGACCAGCAGCTGCTCCTTCACTCCGCGCCGGATTTACGCTCACAGGTTGCTCAGCGCGAATCGTCCATAGCCGTCTCCGACACTGCCTCAGCGAATTACCGCCGGTTTCGCGTGCTGACAGGAAAATCGCCAGGAAGCGTCATCAGACTGCAAACCATGTTGTTTCAGATCACTGACAGCACGCGGCAAGATATATCCTTCCATACCCGCGCAGCGCGAACGAGAAAGTTCCTTTTGTGAACATTTGTTTTCCTGGTCAAAGACCCGCCATCAGACCGGCGACGCGACAGAAAGTTGTCCTGCGTGCAGGCCGTCTGCGCCGAAGATCAGGTTCACGCATTTGAGCATGGGTCTTGCTGTCTCAGAAACGGCAAACGCTGTTCGTTTGGTCAGCGACTTGAATGTCGCCTCCCTGCCAGGCACGGCTTGCCACCTCCGGTGGAATCTCCATGCGCGGTATTCTCAGCCAGCAACGACGGAATGGCGTAATTCGCGTTCCCGGAGGAAACAACGAGCTTCCGTTTTTTCATCTGGCGCACCTCCGGTGCTGCTTATCAACGCGGTCTCCTCGTTCACGATCTGCGCGGAGCTGCTGTCCAACGCGACCAGACAGCGGACGCGACGACGAGCGTGTCCCCTGCTCACGCCTGCAAATACGCGCATTGCAGAATTTCACCGTGAGACTCTGGCGCAATTCGTTCGAAGCCGACGGTACCTCATAGCATCCTCCTTTTACGCAACGAAATCTAGACCACCAGCTGGTTTCCACCTGCTGCGTTTTCTCTTCTGTCCGTGGCTTTCTGCGCCCTAGCTGCACCATGGCAGCTTGCAGCTTTTCCCTGCTCCATCAAACACGCGCTTCGGCTGTTCAATCACGGGTTCCAGCGGCAAGGTCGTTTCCCCGGAAATAATTGGCGGTGTTTTGGCACCTCACGGTCGGGATTCCAAACGCCATCTTCTTGAACGTTGCCGCAACATTCCTCCACATTGTCGTGATACCGAGCATCAGCTCCTTCGCCATCTGAGAGGTCATGTCCTCCCCCTGCACATCGCTCATTGCGGCAAGCCCCTTCCTCAGAGAAGCTTCCTTCATGAGTCCGGCGACCGCCAGCTTCGAGGCCATGAAGCCTGCGGCATTTCTGCTGCATGGTGTCCTCGTAGTAGAGCATATAGACCTTGACCGCAGGCGCTTTCTGGTTAGCAATACGTAACCGAACGAAGTACGA
>VOFK01003494.1_pt1 | contig 19725 bp, 26 predicted proteins | sample 5384121 | NCBI WGS metagenome assembly VOFK01 (sample SAMN12384730, study PRJNA508395) | human gut metagenome | isolation source: healthy gut J | host: Homo sapiens
TGCAGCGGCATATTTCTTCTCTATCCAGGCGAGTAGTCGTATCACGGCTAACGCCGAGGTATTCGCAAATCTCTTTCATTGAGTACCAGCGTTCGATGGTCGGTTCCATGGGGAGTATCCTCACTTTCAGGTGGTTTCCGATAGCTATAATTATACAATTTAAGTATATCACAGCAAGGCGGATTTATCAAGGATTATTGCGGATTTACGAGGAAAGCAGAGGATAATCCCATGCTTTCAAGAATGAACTTCTTGTTTTTTATCACAGGGCCTTATCAGATGGGGGAAATATTCGCCGAAAATTCGCTCCATTCACCCGCTTAGAGTGAATGGAGCGAATTTGGCTTGCAAACAGAATCGTAAAATGGTCAAATCTGCAAATCTGTTTTTCACACATTGGGCTTTTCCTTCGGGTTGCGCCATCATGTGGATGATGATAGAAACCCGCACGGCGGGCGCAAAAGGAGGAAGAATATGTACAACAGATTCGCAGAAAAGCGCGCAGGCGGTATCTGCGCGAGTACAGAGACGGCATCTACACGGGGATGCTGCTGACCGGCAAACTGGACGAGCATCTCAAGGAAATCGGCGGCACAGCACAGGAGATGTTCGATCGGCTGGTCGCGCAGATGAAGGACGCTGAAGGTGTCACTGAACGGCTAAAGGCCGAAAAACAAATGGAATGGGTGGGACGGATGAACAGCATCTGCAGCCGTGCGGAGGAAGTTGTCCTTTCTGAGCTGGTTTATTGCTGAGGTGTGGTGATGTTCAAGTATAGAAGAAATCGAGTGTTAGCACTCTGCGCCGGCGAGCGACGGCTGCTGACAATGGCCCTGTTGTCCTTTCGGAACAAGCTGGTAGCAAGCGGCAAGCCCACCGAGGATATCAATGAGCTGCTGATCCGGCTGCTACGGTAAAAAACGGAATACGAAAAACGAGCGCCTGCTTCTGAAAAGAGGCAGGCGCTTATTTTTATGGCATCAATTTTGCTGCCACACCGATTGAAATCCGGAATGGACATGGTATCAATTTTGATGCCATAGACGAAAAATGGCTCCATTTCGGAGCCACGAGCAGTCCTGCATAGGAAAATGGCTCCAATTTGGAGCCAAAACAAAAGAATTTTTCAAGGGGGTTAATTTTTTGGCCTTCTCGCTGCCTACCAAGTGAGGGGAACTTTGAAAAAGCTCTGCACAAGCTCGGCTTTTTATAATTTACCAGCTCAAAAAAGAAAAAATTTTGAAAAGCAGCGGGAAAATCCGAAAAAAAAATTCGGCAAAGGGAAAGTGAGAGGAGCTTCTAAGCTTCCCCCGTGTACCTCGACAACTGAATAGCCGTTACCGAGACAGATATGACTGTGCGACGACCGCAAAAGAGCGAGCACGGCGACGCCGCGGAGGCCCCGGGGCAGGCATATAAAAACGATATCGGAAGTACGGCACCAACCAAAAAAAACACAATTACCAGCGAAAGAAAGAAGGTGAAACACATGAACAAGCTGTACAACTGATCGATGCCGATACCCTGTATTACAAACCCCTTGCCCACCCCAAAATGCTCATCGACGGTGTTCTCTCCGACGGGCTCGCCATTTTAGCGGGTGACTCAAGATCGGCAGGTGCTGCGCACCGGCGCTGATTTCAAGCTCAAATGCCTCGGCTGCGGGCATGAGGTCATGGGCGCGCGCAGCAAGTTCGAGAAAAATATCCGCGCCGTTGAGCGCAGCGGAAAAATCATGTAAAAAACCGCCCGTCAGGGCGGTTTTAATATATTTGTGTACCGTCGATTGTGCACATCGGAGAAACTTGCGGAGCTTAACACATTGCCCGTCGGGAAGTGGTAAAATGAAAGAAAAGCTCAGGAGGTGCATCACCATGCGTGATCCGAATAAATTCAGGCGCGTCGCTCTGCCGGCGTTTTTTGGCGCGGTACTCGTTTTGCTCATTCTGAGCTCGTTTATCGCGTCGGAGGTGTTTGTTGCCGTTGCACTGATACTCGCAGCCGCGTTTGTTGCGCTGTTTCTTATTTTCTGGCGCTGCCCGAGCTGCGGCAGACTCCTGCCCAACAGCGGCTTCCTCAAATGCTGCCCCTACTGCGGGCACAAATTCGACGAGAACGAGTAATTTTTATGAAAAATTTTGACGCACCCATTGGCTCCCTTGCGTAAAGGGAGGTGGGTTGCCGCATAGCGGCAAGCCGGAGGGATTGTCTGTCGAACCTATCTCCGCACTTCCGACGATAATGTTGGGGCGAGCAATGCTCGCCCATTTTTTATGGTTTTGCCCGTACTTTCCGGTCGGGACACTGCAATAACCGTATCCGTAGGCGCGACAAACGCCCTTTACGCAGCGCTGCTGAGAGTGCTGCTCATCATTTCCGACGGGCGCGCGGTGAAAAAATTCCTCGCAGCTTATAGTCTCGTTGTGCTTGTCCAGGGTTATGTCGGTGCAGAGAAAGGGCTTCATATCGGGTTCCCTTTGTCTATGACTACCTCCGTTCGGGGGCATGCTTTGAATTTGCCACACTATTCAATTGCTTGCAATAATTTTTGGCTCATATAAGCCCGTATTCCTCAAGGCGCTTGTAAAGCGTTCCGCGAGATATCGAAAGCTCGTTTGCTACCTTGGTCTTGTTGCCGTTGTATTTCATCATAAGCTCACGCAGCTTCTGCCCTTCAAGGTCTCTGTAGCTGCCAGCCAGCTTAAAGCCGTTTGCGGCAGCCGGCTGCGGCTCAGAGCGCTGACCGGCTCCCGTGAGAAGATCATACACATCCGTCGGGATGCTTTCGCGGGACTTATGAGCGGCTGCTTTGCATACACCGCGCAGCGCTCGACGATGTTCGGAGCTCTCTGACATTGCCTGGCCAGTCGTAGCCGCAAAGCAGCGCCGTGGTCTCGTCGGTGAAACTCACCGGTCTGCACACGCCCTTTGCGGCAAGGCGGGAAACCATGTGTTCTACGAGCGCAGGAATATCATCGGTCCTGTCGCGCAGAGGCGGAATGACGATCTTCGCTATATTGAGCCTGAAATAGAGATCGGCACGGAAATTGCCGTTCTGCACGCACTGCCAGAGGTCCTTGTTCGTGGCGGCGACTATGCGCACATCGAGAGGTATATACCGGCTGCCGCCGAGACGGGAAACAACGCCGTCCTCGAGTATCCGCAGCAGAGCCCCCTGCATGGACAGCGGCAGCTCGGCGATCTCGTCGAGGAATATCGTGCCGTTGTTTGCCTGCTCAAACTTTCCGGCATAGCCACCCTTCTGCGCGCCGGTGAACGCCCCGTTTTCATAGCCGAAAAGCTCGCTGTTCATGAGCTCGCTCGGAATCGCGGCACAGTTTACGGGGACAAACGGACCATCGCTTTTCTTGCTGGCGGCGTGGATGGACTGGGCGAAAAGCTCCTTGCCGGTGCCGCTTTCGCCGGTTATGAGCACATTGCTGCCGGCTTGGGCAACATCTCTGCCGAGCTCCTTGAGCTTTTTCATGCAGTCAGAATCGCCGATTATGCTGTCAAACGAATATCTGAGCGTCTGTCCTGCGGCTTTGCCGGCAGGGGCTTTCTTTTTGCCTGCCCGCACGAGGGTGCACTTTATCCCGCTTGCCCGATTGTCGATATTAACGAGCTCAAAATGTATGGAGTAGAAATACGACATACCGTTGGCATTGGCGAGCAGTATCTCTCTGCCGAGCACCTCGCGCCCCTCAGAATACTTGAGCGCGAAGGTGAGCTCGGGCATGAATGTCCGTATATTCTCAAATAAGCCGCGGTTTGCGCGCTTGTTGAACTCGGTCTCGAAGTTGCGGTTCGTGAATACCACATCGCCGTCCTTATCCATCACGATGACTATATCGCCGGCGGTGTACATCATCGACAAAGCAGCTTGTGCCGCGTTTCCATGAACGGATAGGACACCCTCATGGTCATGTCGTTTGAATCGAGGAAGAAAAATGAGCTGTTTTTTCAGAAACACCGTGTATTTGCTTTTTAGGCGCGAAAATGAGGTTGCTGCCTCTGAAATTACGGATGTCCTCCTCCTCGTAGCGCGCAAAGCAGGCGTAGTCGGCGAATATCTCAAGGTAGTTTTCCTCTCCGACACGGCACAGCGATTCGCCCGGCTTATTCCAGCAGAGATTGGCGACAAAGCAGCCGACATTTTCGACCGTGAACTGCGTGCCGTGGCGCAGTCCCTTTCTCTTCAGCTCCTCCAAAAAGCTGCGGCGGCCCGCCGTGCGGAAGGTGGACAGATTGTTGTCCAGATAGAATATCCGCAGTCAAGCTCGGCAAGCGCGTCTTCCTTCTTTATCACGAAGTCGTCGAGCAGGGCGAGCTTGAATTTCGTAAATGTAGATACATTCTCAAAGACCCGAAAGTCGCGGTGCTCGTCGCCGAGGGCGGGGAGGCGGCAGTCAACATTGTGCTCTACCGAGCGCTGCCACTCGCTCACGAAATCGGAATAGCCCTCCGAATCGGCAACGGGCTGACCGCATATCACGCGCTCTTTCAGCTCGCGCAGGTATATGTCCCGCTCGGGGGAATAGATCTGATGCAGATTCATGTGTACCTCCCACAAAAATATACTGGACAAAATCGAACAAATATGATAGCTTGTAACAAGAGCACTTCGTTAATAAATTGCAAATTGTTCCAAAGTGCTTATTTTTTCATTATTATACTAACAGAACTGAGTTTTGAAGTCAAGGGGCTGTTCAAAATTGTTCAACAATTGAACAATTTTGAACTGATCGGGAGCGCTTTTTCAGCGTCAGTGAGGTGATTGGACTTGCGCAGCAGCCAGCGATTTGAAACAACACAGAATCAGCAGCAGAAAATATCGCAGAGCACCATACAATCATGCAGGATTCTTGCCATGACTACGGACCAGCTTTCGCAATATGTAAAGGAGCAGGCGATGGAAAATCCGGTGATCGAGCTTGGCGACGATCCGTGGAGCAGCGAGAGCCTGCGCATGGACGATTCGGTGTTTGTCTATATTCGGGGCTCTTCGCCGAAAAAGCTCCGCCGGAGAGGACGAACGGTTTGACGCAAGCCGCTGCTGCCGCAAAACGATAGAAACGCTGTGCGACCACCTTGTTTTGCAGTTACCCGCCAAGGGGTTGAGCCAAAAGGAGCGGGTGGCGTTCCGATATATGGCGCAGAGCATCGACCCGAACGGCTACCCTGACCTCGAACCCGAGGAGCTGAGCGGGCTTTTCGGATTGACTCAGGACAAAGCCGAGGGCCTCATGACCCTTTTGCGGCAGATGGATCCCGTCGGGGTGGGCGCACATGACCTGCGCGACTGTCTCCTTATACAGCTTGAAAAGGAGCATCCCGAGAACGCGCTTGCGCGAAGGATAGCCACGGACTGGCTCGAACTTCTGTCGAAAAACCAGCTTTCCGCTATAGCGGGGAAGTGCGGCGCGGACCTTGCGTCGGTAAAAGCCGCCGCGGAGCTCATCCGCAGCCTCGACCCCAGACCTGCCGGTCGTTTTTTCGAGACCGATGCGCCGTACATCATCCCCGATGTGAGCGTTGAAAAGGTCGATTGCGGATATATTCTGAAGTCAAATCAGCAGTCGCAGATATGCCTTAATATCGACGAGGGCTACCGCGGCATATTAGGCGGCGAAAGCAATGACGCAGCGGAATATCTCGACGAAAAGTACCGGCAGGCGTATTTTCTGAAAAGCTGCATCGAAAACCGCCACAAAACGCTCATGAGGGTCGCCCGAGAGATATTTGAGACGCAGAAGATGTTTTTCTACCGCGGCGAGGAATATCTGAAGCCGCTTACGCTCAGGCAGATAGCGGACGCGCTCGGTATGCATGAATCGACCGTGTCACGGGCTGTGCGCGGCAAGTATATCCGGTGCCGGTGGGGTGTGTATGAGCTTAAATATTTCTTTTCAAACAAGCTTGCTCCCGCGGCTGACGCGGCGGCGCAGAACCCGATAGCGCTGATAAAGCAGCTCGTTGCGTCGGAGCCGAAGGACAGCCCTTACAGCGACCGGCAGCTCGCCGAGCTCCTTGCCGAACGGGGCATTGCCGTATCGCGGCGCACGGTCGTAAAATACCGCGGCAAAGCCGATATAAGAAGCTCCTCGGAACGAAAACAGTATAAAAAAATCCTCCCGATCGGGAGGATTTTTTGCTGTGACAAGGGTTCAGCCTATGAGAGCTGTGAGAGCGGGAATGATCTTGCGCAGGTCGCCCGCGATGCCGTAGTCGCAGTATTTGAAGATGGGCGCCGCTTCGTTCTTGTCAACGGCGATTATGGTGCCGGCGCTGCTTATGCCCACGACATGCTGTATCTGACCGGAGATGCCGACGGCGATGTAGGTCTCGGGCTTTAGCATTGCGCCGGAAACGCCGATGTAGCGCTCCTTGGGCAGCCACTGTTTCTCCTCTGCCACGGGACGGGTGCAGCCGAGCTCCGCGCCAAGCTTTGCGGCAAATGCCTTGCACAGCTCAAGATCGGATTCCTCGCTTGCGCCTCTGCCGACGCCAACTACGAGCTTTGCAGCGCCGAGGTCGCAGCCGGAGGCCTCCTTTTCGCGCCTTTCGACGAGAGTCACACCGGCCGGTGGCTCTGCGGATATCTCCTCCGCGGCTGCGGGCTCGAGGCTGTCCGACGCGGAAAATGTGCCAGCGCCGACGCAAACGACCGCCGTTTCCGCGGAGCGCTCCTCGTTGAATGCAGCGCCGCCGAACACCATGCGCTTTGTTATCACGCGCCCGCCCTCTACTCTCAGCTCGGATACATCGACCTGAGCCGCGGTTTCGAACTCGGCTGCCGCGTGAGCCGCTATAAGGCGGGAGTTTTTGCTGCAATCGAGCAGGATAACATCCGGTGCGAGCTCTTTGCACAGCTTAACGATGGTGGGGATGAGCTGCACCGCGCTCTCGCCGCCGCAAAGCCTGTAAGCCTTGGCTGCGTTTGAGGGGCTTTCCACGGTATGCGGGCATATAAGGATGACCTCGCCGGCTATTCCGGCAGCGCCGGAGGTCAGCTCGTTCATTGACTTTTCGTTGAGTGCGATCACGACCGCACGATTAAGTTTTTCCATGATGATCCTCCATTTTTCGTTATTACAGGAGCGCCTTCTGGATGAGCTCGTAGAACGCCTTGATGTCGTCCTCTGAGTCTCCCTTTATGACTTCCTGACGGCGGTCGGTCTGCTCGGGAGCGAGAATGCCGAGAGACTCTACGGCGCACGGCTGACCGGCGCTTTCCGTGATCTCGGCGGGCTTCTTGCCCGCGCCCATGATGTCCCTCATGCTGGGGATCTTCGACGGGCAAATATCGCTTGTTACGCTCAGCACCGCCGGAAGGCGGACATCGAGCACCTCGGCGCAGTCCTCAAGCGTGCGCTCCACGCGCACGGTACCTTCTGCGCCCGCGCTTATGCCGCTGACGGCATTTACATTGGCTGCGCCGAGCAGCGCGCCGAGCATTGCGCCGGTCTGCTGGCGGTACATATCGCCCGAGCCCTCGCCGCATATTACGAGATCCGCGCCGCCCATGGCGTCGATGGCGCTCCTGAGCGTTTCGGCAACGGCATAGCTGTCGCCCATATCCAGTCCCTCGCCCTTAACGGCGACGAATTTTGCCGGACCTCTGGACAGGGCGGCTTTTCTCACCTTTCCGTTTTCGACCCTTTCGCCGCCCACGGTAAGGGCGATGACCTCCGCGTTTTCGTAGGACGCGGCGGCTCTCATGGCAGCCTCGATCGCATTGCAGTCATACTGGCTGACGGCAAAGGGGACCCCGTCGAGATTGAGTGTTCTGTCGGCATTGACCTGTATCTCGCGCTCTCTTCCGGTACGATTTTAAAACATACTACTATTTTCACATTATCACCTCATACGAGTTGTTGCGCAAATCCCTGCGGCAGCGTGACTTACCGCACCGATATTGCTTTGCTTTTTTATGCAGCAAGTTTCATGCCATTTATAAGAAAATTAGTTTTTACAGCATTTTCTTATACATATACAATTTGTTTGTCATTATAATTCGGGGGAAATGCACGGCAATTGCACATGATTGTTCAGGCATTGTCAATGTTTGTTCAAACATTGACAATGCGTGTTCATCCGATATACTGAACGATAGCGGCGCAGACTTTGCCCCGCGCCGCCGTATCTTTGCGGGGCTTTGACATTAATCTATCAAAATGCACAAATGCTATGCCGACATATTGTTGACTATCCACAGATATTGAAAATATCCTTTGGTTTTTATCATTTCGGGCACGGTCCTTGCTGGTTAATTAATCGTCTTAATCGTCAAGCAGTTTCGGATCGACTGCGACAGAGAAAAACTAAAAGGAGAATTATTCATGGAAAAAAAAGAAATCCAGCTTTGCGATAGTAGTCGCTATCGCGTGCTGCCTCATCGTTTTCGGCGGTGTCGGCATCGTTTTCAGCACGGCGGGCGTTTTTACGCCGTCGTTGCGGACGCCTTTTGGCGTCGGCAAGGGACATTCTCGATCTATATGACCATCGTATGTCTGGTCATGTCGTTTTCGCTTCCCATCATGGGCAAGCTTGCCGTTAAGCTTGACATCCGCAAGCTCTGCCTCATAAACGCTCTGTGCGTCGGCGCTTCGTTTGCGGCGTTTGCAATGGCAAAGAGCCTCGTTGTGATCTACATTGCGGCGGCGGTCCAGGGCTTCGGCGTTGCGGGCCCCATGTACATTATCATTCCCACGATGATCAGCCGTTGGTTCAATAAGCGCAGCGGCTTCTTCATCGGTCTTGCAATGGCGTTCTCCGGCATTGCGGGAATAGTTCTTCAGCCGGCTATCGCGGCTATCATCCAGTCGTCGGGCTGGCGCACTGCATACTGGGTAGAAGCAGCGGTTTCCTTCTGCTTTATCGCCATCCCCGGTCTGTTCATGCTCCGCAGCCGTCCCTCCGACATTGATCAGGTCCCCTACGGCTACGAGGAGATCGCGGAAAACGCAAGCAAGGCGGCGGCATCTCCCATTCAAAGGCGGGCGTTGCTCTCAAGACCGCTATGAAGAGCAAGACCTTCTATATGTTTGCCGCTCTGTGCGGACTCATTTCCTTCTACACCTGCGTAAACTTCTACTGGACCTCCTATGCAGCCAGCCTCGGCTATCCTCTGGTCCTTGCGGCGACCATCAGCTCCTGCGCAATGTACGGTCAGCTTGTCGGTAAGATCGGTCTCGGTGCCATCAGCGACAAAAACCTCAATGTCGGTCTTATCTGTGCCTACGGTCTCGGCTTTATCGGCTGCCTTGTAATACTCATCCTCGGCGGCAAGGCTCCCGCATTCGTCCTGTTTGCCTGCATCTTCATGTACGGCTGCACCCACGGTGCCTGCGCGGTCGAGTCGCCCATCATTGCCAAGGAGTGCTTCGGCAACGGCAAGGATTATGCTCAGATATATTCAAACGCCATGAGCTTCGGCACCTTCTGCTCGGCTATCGGCTCTACCCTGTTCGGCTACATCGTTGACTGGACCGGCGGCTACACCACCGTTTTCGTCATCGGCGCGGCATTCGCGGCTATCTGCTACATCCTCGCAAAGACCTCCATCGCAAGCTCCAAGGCTCTCCCCAGGGAGGAGTAATCAAACGAAAACAGCATCCGGAATATCGGATGAGAACAGGAGAAAGCAATGCTTGAAGGAATAAGAATATTGGATCTCACCCGATATTTCCCCGGCCCCTTCGCCTCGCTCCGCTTACAGGAGCGGGGTGCGGAGGTCATAAAGGTCGAGGATCCTAACGGCGACCCTGCGCGCGTGATGGACAGGTTAGACGGCGAGGAGGGGGTCATCTTCCGCTCCATGAGCCGCGGCAAGCCCTGCGTCTGCGTAAACCTCAAGGATCCCGCCGAGCGCGAAGTTCTATGCTCTCGTATCGACAGCCGACGCGCTGATCGAGAGCTTCCGCCCCGGCGTTACGGCAAAGCTCGGCATCGACTATCCGACACTAAGCAAATTAAATCCCAGACTTGTGTATGTCTCCGTTACCGGCTATGGGCAGACGGGCACCTACCGCGCCCTTGCCGGTCACGACCTGAATTACCTTGCAATGTCCGGCGTTATGGATCAGCTCTTGACGACGGCGGCAAGCCGATAAAGCCGCAGATAGCCCTGGCAGACCTCGTGACGGGCGTGACAGTCAGCGAGGCGGTAGCCATGGGCCTGGTCAAAAAGCTCCCGCAGCGGACAGGGCGCGTATATCGATCTGTCGATGACCGACGCCATGCTCAGCTTTATGGGGCTGCATATCTCAAACGCCTCCCGCCACGGGAGAGATACACGGCATAAACGACCACGGCATCGGCTACGGCATATTTGAAACGAGCGACGGGCGCTATGTGGCGCTGTGCGCGCTCGAGGAAAAAATTCTTCGCAAACTTCTGCCGGAGCGCGTGCTGCGAGGAGCTCATAGAGCACCAGCACACTCCGGCATCGGCGAATAACCCCTATTACGGTAAGATGATAAGCATAATAAAAAGCCGCAGCTTTGAGCAATGGAAAGAGTTTTCCGGCAGGGTAGACTGCTGTATGTCTCCCGTGCTGCACACCGATGAGCTGAAAGACAGCACCTATGTGCGTGAGCGGGGCTTTATCGAGCACAAATGGGGACTCGACTATGCGGCGGCGGTCCTGCCCGAAAAAAACGGATTTTTTGAATTATGACAAGCCGTTTCATCGGCTTGGTGAAGACAACGAAAAGTATTTAGGAAAATAAATAGATAAGGAGATAACAATATGAATTTCAACATAACCGAAGAACAGCAGCTTCTGATGGAAAGCATTCAGCAGTTTATGGAAAGATATGCACCCGAGAGCGAAGTGAAAAAAATGGTATGAAAATCATCATGTCCCCACAGAGGTCAGTAAGGCCTTTGTAGAGGCAGGCTTCGGATTTCTTGGCGTTCCCGAGGAGTACGGCGGCACTCCCTGCGACATGGTAACGCTCATGATGTTCGCAAAGGAAATATCCCGCCTCCACCGCGGGCACGATGCCGTTCATGTCGAATATCCTCAATATGTACGACATGCTGCCTCTCGGCACTCCCGAGCAGATAAAAATGGCGCTCGACTCGTATGTCGAGACCGGCGAATCCTGCTTCTCGCTCGCCATTTCCGAGCCTCAGGCGGGTTCGGACAACTCGTCGATGACCACCACCGCAAAGCGCGTCGGCGATAAGATCATCCTCAACGGCACAAAGACCTTCGTAACTCACGGCGATGTTTCGCCGATGACCATAATCGTTGCAAAGGAAGAGGATCCCTCCCGCGAAAACAAGCGGATGTCCATGTACATGGTGCCGCTGAACACCAAGGGAATATCCACCTCGCGCCTTCACAAGATCGGGCAGGGCACTACCGCCTTCTGCGAGATGTATATAGACAATGTCGAGTGCGACGATTCCTGCCTCGTGGGTGAGTGCGGCAAGGGCTTCCTCCAGCTCATGCAGAACTTTGAGATCGAGCGTCTGCTCATCTGCGCACAGGCTCTCGGACTTGCCGAGGCTGCGATGGAGGATGCCGCAAAGTACGCGGCCCAGCGTGTTCAGTTCAATCAGCCCATCTACAAGTTCCAGCAGATTCAGCAGATGCTCACCGATATGGAGATAAAGATAGTCAATATGCAGAACCTCCTGTACAAGTGCGCATGGGAGCATGACAACAACATCTCCATCCGCCTCGATTCGGCGCTTGCAAAGCGCTATATCTGCAAGTCCGCTACCGAGGTTTGCAGCGACGCAATGCAGATATTCGGCGGCATCGGCTACACCACCGAGACCAGAGCTTCTCGCTGCTGGCAGGATTCCAGAGGCTGGCAGTTCGCGGGCGGCACGAACGAGGTCATGGTTCATATCGCCGGACGCCAGATAATCAAGAAGTACAATAAGTGATGCGGCGGGCGAAAGGAGCGGGCGTAATGGAAAACGCTTATGATTTCACAAGACCCATTACCGACTGGGAGTACACCTGCATTGAAATATCGAGCCGATAGAGGGCGTTAAGCTTATAACCCTCAACCGCCCCGAATGCCTCAACGCCATTTCCATAAAGGAAGCTCGAGATTTTGAAAATGCGCTCCAGGAGCTAAGGTTCGATAACTGATGCCGTGTTGTGATACTCACCGGAGCAGGCAGAGGCTTTTGCGCCGGTACAGACCTCAAGGAAATGAGCGAATTCACAAAAGACCCTCGGGTCACACGCAACACGTGGCTTCTGCAAAAAGCACATGGCAAACATCATAGAGCTTATGCGCCATCTACCGCAACCTGTCATTGCAGCGGTCAACGGCCCTGCGGCAGGCGGCGGCGCAAGCTTTGCCATGGCTGCCGACATTCGTATTGCCAGCACGAACGCCAAGTTCATAAACGCACAAATCAATGTCGGAATGTCCGGCGCTGACATGGGTTCAAGCTTCATGCTGCCACGCCTTATCGGCGTGTCAAAGGCGGCTGAACTTATCTATACGGGCCGTCCCGTTCTCGCAGACGAGGGCGAGCGTATCGGCTTGTTCAACAAGGTCGTGGCTCCCGAGGAGCTTATGGATACGGCGCTTGAGTATGCAAAAATTCTGCTTGGCAAATCCGAGATGGGACTTCTTCTTACAAAGGGAGTGTCTCAACGCCGCAATGGACGGATCGTCGCTCGATGCTCAGCTGCATATTGAAAACCGCAGCCAGACACTGTGCGCAGCAGTTGGCAGTTTCGGTAATAATGCGAGCAATTTCACAAATAAGGATGACAAAAATGATAAACACTCTTTACCGTACCGGATATATCGGAAAGGTCGAATTAAAAAACAGACTCGTTATGGGACCCGCGGGCTTCGGCTTCTGCGATGAGGATAAGGGCGCGGTAAACGATCGCATGATAGAGTTTTTCCACCAGCGTGCCCGAGGCGGCGTGGGTCTTATAGATGTCGGCGCGGTGCAGATAGACGCCGACCACTATACCGACCACGACATGGTGAAGCTCTCTATTCCGACGAGTTTATTGACGGCTTCAAGCGCCTTGCCGACGCGGTACACGCCGAAGGAGCGAAGATCATGGGACAGCTCCTGCATCAGGGGCGCTACTGCGCCAGCCGCGAGTATTTCGGCGAGATCGGCATAGGGCCGTCGGCTGTGTACACGAGCTACACCAAAGAAACGCCGAGGGAGCTCACAACGGAGGAGTGCGAGGAGCTTATAGAGGAGTTCGGCATGGGCGCCGAGCGCCTTGTCAAGGCTGGCTTTGACATTGTCGAGATATGCACCAATTCCGGCTATCTCATAGGGCAGTTCCTTTCCCCGCTGACAAATCTCCGCAGCGACCGCTTCGGCGGCAGCAGCGTCGAGGAGCGCTTCACATTCCTTCGTGAGGTCATCCTCCGCGTCCACCGCGGTGTCGGACCCGATGTGCCCATCTCCGTGCGCATCGGCGGCAACGACTTCGTCCGCGGCAGCAACACCAATGAGGACGCGTGCAGGATCGCGGCTCTTATCGAGCAGACCGGCGGCGACTGCATAAATGTCACCGGCGGCTGGCATGAGACCTTCCCTGCCGCAGGTCACGATGGATGTTCCGTTCGGAGCATACTCGTACCTCGGCAAGCAGATAAAGGAAAGCGTGAGCATTCCGGTAATTCAGAGCAACCGTATTGCATAGAGCAGGCAGAAAAGCTCATGTATGAGGACACGGTGGATTTCATCTCTATGGTAAGACCGCTCGTTGCAGACCCTTATCTTATGAACAAGGCAGCCGCCGGACGCTATTCAGAGATCCGCCCCTGCGTAGGCTGCAATCAGGGCTGCCTTGACCATATAATGCGCCATAAGCCCATAACCTGCCTTGTAAATGCCGAGGTTGGGCGCGAGGCAGAGGTCATGCGCGGCGGTAAGCTCCCCGTAGAGTCGGCAAGTACGGCTCCGGAAAGAATACTGGTTGTCGGCGCAGGTCCCGCCGGCATGGAGTTTGCGCGCATTGCCGCGAGCCGCGGCCACGGCGTGACCATATGGGAGGAGAAAGACCATCTCGGCGGTCAGTTCGATCTAAACTCCGTTCCTCCCGGCAGGCACGACTTTGCCCGCTTCAGAAATTATCTCGCGGCGGAGATGGCGCGGCTTGGTGTGACCGTTGTGACCGGCAAAAAGGCCGATGCCGGCGAGATAGAAGCGCTCGTATCCGACGGAAGCTTTGACCGCGTGGTCATAGCTACGGGAGCAAAGCCCATCTGCCCGCCGATACCCGTTGAGGAAGGGTGCAGCGTCGTTCAGGCGTGGGATGTGCTCTTAAAGAAAGCCGAGCTCGGCAAAAATGTCGTGATAGTCGGCGGCGGAGCCGTAGGCGTTGAAACAGCCGAGTATATCGCCGAAATGGGAACGCTCGACCCCCAGGTGCTGCGCTTCCTCATGCTATACAAAGCAGAAGCGCCCGAAACGCTTTACAAGCAGCTCGTGACCGGAACGAAGAAGGTCACCGTGATAGAGATGCAGCCCAAGATAGGGCGCGATATAGGCATAACAACGCGCTGGGGTATGCTCCAGAGGCTTAAGATGTACGGAGTTACGACTCTTGCGGGCACAAAGGTGCTCTCGGTCGAGAAGGCGGGAGTAAGGGTGCAGCAGGGCGACGGCACGCAAGCCGTTATCCCCGCCGACACGGTTGTCCTCGCCGTCGGCTCAAGGTCTGAAAACGCGCTTTACGGCGCTCTCGAGGGCAGGGTCAGGAAGCTTACGCTCATAGGCGATGCCGAAAAGCCCGCCTTCATCCTCGATGCCGTTCGAGCTGCATATGATGCCGCGATAGAAATTTAAACAAATCAATATACAAAGGAGAAATAACCATGTGGAAGAACATGAATAAACCCGATTTCGGCGTTCTGGACGGTCTGAAGGTCGTGCACAGTGCCACGAACATGGCAGGTCCCATGGGCGCAACGATGCTTGCCGACCACGGCGCCGATCTCATCTGGCTGGAAAATCCCCGCATTCCCGACACCTCGCGCTCGGGTATTCCTCTCACCGTTGAGATAGAACGCCGCAACTGCCGTACCCTCGCTCTTGACATTCCCTCGCCGCAGGGCAGAGAGATATTCAAAAAGATTCTCGAGGATGCCGACATTTACATCGAGGGCTGGAAGCCCGGCACGCTGGCAAAGTGGGGGCTGAGCGACGATGTGCTGTGGAGCTGGAATCCCAAGCTCGTCATCGTTCATGTTTCCGGCTACGGTCAGAGCGGCGATCCCGAGTACTACACCAGAGGCGGCTACGACGCCATCGGTCAGGCAGCTTCGGGCTTTATGAACCAGAACCACGGCGCGGTCGCGCCCTTCTCCTGCGATGCGCAGGCGGCAATGTATATCGCTTTCTCGTCCCTCGCGGCATATTACCGCGTCTGCAAGACCGGCGTGGGCGAGAGCATAGACCTTTCTCAGGTCGAGATAATGATGCGCCAGCAGCTCTACCTCTCCGACTACGCAACGAACGGCCGCACCTACGGCGACGAGTCGAAGAAGAGCGCGACCATCGCGGGCTGGGGTCCGTTCACCGCAGCCGACGGTCAGGATATTTATGTAGTCGGTATCGGCGGCAACACCATGCGCAAGGGCGCCGACTGGCTTGGACTAAAGTACGGCTCCGAGCTCAACCCCGAGGGCAACCCATCATCGCCAAGGGCACTGCCGCCGGCGACGAGTGGGACAGAGTGCTCACCGAGTACATTGCCTCCGTTCCCGCAGCCACAGCTGAAAAGGGAGCTGCTTGCTCACAGCATCCCCTGCACGAGAATAATGACCTATGAGGATGTTCTCAATACCGAGCATTGGAAGATGCGCGGCACCTTCACCACCTACAAGAGCAGCCACGGCTACGATATAAACAGCGTTGCTCCAATGCCGCACATGGCAAACCGCCCCGGTCAGGTCTGGAGAGGCGCGCCCAGTCTCGGCATGGATAACGAGGAGATACTCGGCGAGCTCGGCTTCAGCGCGGAAGGAGATAGAAAAGTCTCTATGCCGACGGCGTTATCAACAAGCGCCCCGTAGAGGATTTCCGTCAGTGATCCGATAAGACGCGTAAGGGGAGAGCGTCAGCCAAGCGGCGCCTCCCCCGACACAGTAAGATAGGAGAAAACAAATGAGTTTATATTCTACCTATGATCTGAGCTTCTGGGCTGAAAAAACTCCGGATAAAACTGCCGTGTTTGATACGCGCCTGCGCATGAGCTACCGCAGCCTGCATGAAAGATCGCTGCGTTTGGCGGCATATCTTCAAAGCCGCGGGCTAAAAAAGGGCGACCGGCTGCTCGCGTCGCTCCCCAATTGCTGCGAAGCGGTGGAGCTGATGTTCGCGGTGAAGGCTGTCGGCATCGTTCTTGTGCCGTTCAACACCCAGTATAAGCACTCGGAGATAGACCACATCATAAAGCTCACGGCTCCCGCCATGGCTGTTGTGTGTATCCCTCAGCAGGCAGAATATTTCCGCGGCGCTTATCCGTCCATCCCGCTGGTGGAGCTCGGGCAGATAGGCAGTGAGGATATGTTTGAGCCCTTTATCGAGAGCATGGAGCCCGTTCGGGCGCGGATGCCCGAGCTGTGCGATCCGGCGCTCATAGTCTGCACCTCCGGCTCGACCGGAGAGCCCAAGGGCGCGCTTTTGAGCTATGGCAATATGTTCATTCCGGGGCTCGACATTACCAAAAGCTTCAGGATAACGCAAAAGCGATGTCACATTTATTCCCGTTCCGCTGTGCCATATGTTCGGAATAATGGGCGTTGTCGTAACGCTCGGCTGCGGCAGCACGATAGTCATGATGCAGAAATTCAGAGAGACTGAGGCTCTCCACCTTATCGAAAGCGAACGCGTGAGCGTTCAGTTCTGCGTCGCCTCCATGTATGAGCGCGAGATAGCCGAATACGAGAGCGCTGCCGCAAAGCCCGATATCTCCTCGCTGCGCACCGGAATGATAGCGGGGGCTCCGAGCATAAGGACCTGCATCGAGTGGTTTGACAAAAACGCGGGCTGCCGCCTGCTCAACGCCTACGGGCTGACAGAGGCGCAGGCTCTGGCGGGAGTGGATTTTGACGATCCTGAGGATGTGAGATATACCACCGCGGGTCACGCAAGCCCCCACTGCAAGCTGAAGATCGTCTGTGACGACGAAACTGAGTGCGCCGTCGGTGAGACGGGCGAGATAGTGTGCTCGTCCCCCGGCATCATGCTCGGCTACTACGGGCATCCAGAGCTCACCGCGAAAAAGCTATACCTCCGACGGATTTTTCAAAACCGGCGACCCGGGCGCGTCGATGCGCAGGGCTATCTGACCGTTACGGGACGAAAAAGGATCTTATAATACGGGGCGGCTATAATGTCTTCCGTATGAGATCGAATCCATGTATAACGCGGTAGACGGCATAAGCGAGGTGTGCGTAGTCGGTTATCACGACGAGGTGCTCTGGCGAGCGCATCGCGGCATACATCGTCCCCAAGGCGGGCTTTGAGTTCTCACCCGAGAGACTGCGCGGCTATGCGCTTGAAAAACATCGCAAAATACAAAAGTCCCCGACAAGATCATTCTGACCGACGGTCTTCCCAAGCTGTCCAACTGCAAGCTCGATAAGCTTTCGCTGAAGAGGAAGCTCACCGAGTAAAAACTCACATGGGTGCAGTATAGGTCAATACAAACTCCGGATAGCTACCGGACAGTTACAATATGCTGTATTTTAATAGTGGGCAAACGCCCGTATATAGAAGGATAATAGTATATCGTTTATTGCTCATGTTATGATCTATTATCTGTCCCCTTAAATCAAAAACATGAAAGAGAAGGATCGATAATTATGAGTAAGAAAAAATATATTATATTGGCGGTCGCCGTTATTATCGGCGCGGCCATACAGTTATTCGTTCCGGCAGGCGGACTTACGCCGGCAGGCGTGTCGATGCTCGCGGTATTTATCCCGACGATAATATTGTGGATAGGCATCGGGACCGGCTGGACGAGCTTTCTTGCGCTGACTGTGCTTGCGCTTATGCAGGTACTCGACGGTCAGACGGTTTTCAACACCGCGTGGGGCAACAGCGTAAATGTCGTTATCATCCCCATGCTCATCATCGTTCAGGTAATGATAGACAGCGGTGCGATGCAGCATTGCCAGTGGATAATCTCCAGAAGGATCGTGGGGGGCAGACCCTATGTGTTCTATGCCCTGCTGTGTCTGGCGATATTCGTTATCGGCACGGTCGTGTACCCCGTTATCATGTGCTTTATTTTCCCAAAGTTTCATAGACAGCGTTACCGAATCGATAGGATACACAAAGCAGGATAAGTTCTACAAGGCAGCCCTGCTGATAACGCTTTGGGTGACGACGGTCATGGACGGCGTATGGCCCCTTTGCAAGACCGATCCCCCATTGTAATAATCGACATTCCTTTCCGGCCTCGGCTATGATATTTCCATCGTCGACTGGATGAAGGTCAGCATTCCCTTCGGTATCCTGTGCATCTCGCAGCGCTTTTAATAATAAGATTTATCTACCGTCCGGATGTCTCGAAGTTCAAAAACTTTGACGATGCCGCAATAAGGCAGCGGCTCAAGGCAAATCCCATCTCCCGAGCGGCAAGCCTCTCGACCCTGTTCGTGCTGCTCGTAATAATAAGCTGGGTGCTTCCTAATGTGACCGGTCTGGGCGGCATCGCGGGACATATTTCAAGGCCATCGGCGTTCCCATCCTGCGCGTGCCTTTGCGGTCTCTCTGTTGTGCATAATCAAGGATGAAAACGGCAGCCCATCATTGAGCCCATCAATGGCTAAGGTCAACTGGTCTCGCTGTTTGGTCGAGGCAATAGCTAAGGTCAACTGGTTCGCAGCTCTCATTTTTATCGCCTGCTTTGCAGCGCCAGCTTCATGAGCAACACCGTTTCGGCTACCATTTCGGCAGAAAAGTGTTTTCATACCGGTGCTGCTGCTGAACTACTCGTCGATAAGCTCCGGCGATAATCGTTGGCGATTCTCATCGACTGCGTTGCAAACAGCGCCTCACCTATGCTCAAGCCCCACCTCCGGCATTCACGGATAAACAGGTGCCGTACAGCTCAGCATGATACTTGCAACTTATATTACCGTTGTAGTGTGTCTGCTTTCACGCTGCTCAACAGCTTCTTTACGATGTAACCAAGAGAACAGATTTCTTATCCGTCGAGCATCGGCTCTCTTATACACCCGCCGTTCATTTTGTGCATCACCCCTTTAGCAAAATGCATTGCAGATTCAGGCAAGGCGGCGTGCGCTGGCATGGTTCTTGCTGATCTATTATCAGCCGAACGAAATGAAGTGACAAAGACAGATGAATGAAAATAGTGCTCCAAAGCAAATAAAAAGATAATATTTATGTTTTTCCGATAGTGCTTTCGGATAACCCTCTGAAGTGGCTCAACTGCTTCATTTTGCGATCAAAGGAGGAAGCCAGTGGTACGAATACTCATCACGACAGCGGCTTCACAACCGTCCGGTGCGCGAGGCGCGTGCTGCGAATAATCTTCCGGACTTGAACCGGAGAATACCGATATTGTTTTTCACCATCTGCACGCCGACCACACCGGCAATGCGCACGCTCTCGAAGAACTCTCGGCTGCCGGCTCATCATGGGACGAAGGAATGCAGCTTCATGCGCGCGCGCAGCGAGGAGCTGAACTGGGCAGCGACATTGATAGAGCAATGCGCGTGAGGGCGC
>VOFK01000832.1_pt1 | contig 19720 bp, 26 predicted proteins | sample 5384121 | NCBI WGS metagenome assembly VOFK01 (sample SAMN12384730, study PRJNA508395) | human gut metagenome | isolation source: healthy gut J | host: Homo sapiens
GGCGGTGGTTTTGGAGATGCGGCCGCCCCGCTTCAGATACCCAGGGTGTCCACCAGAGCCAGGACGCACACGTCCTGCCGCTTCTGCTCCAGGGCCCGGGCCAGCCCGGCGGCGTCCATGCCCCGGTCCAGACAGGTCAGGGCGTATTCCGCCAGAATGCCCGCGCCGATGGCGGCGGTGCCGCTGTCCACCACATAGATGTTGTCATACTCCGCCGCGGCGATGCAGGCGCTCTGATAGGTACCGGAGAGCCCGGCAGAGATGGTCAGCACCACGGCACTGCCGCCGCTGCGCCGCACCCGCCGGAACTCCCGGTCAAAGGCGGCGGGGCTGGCCTGGCTGGTGGTGGGCAGCACGTCGCTTTCCACCAGACGTTCATAAAACCGGTGCTTATCCAGGGTGACGCCGTCCAGATACTCCTCCTGGCCAAAGTGAATGGTCAGAGGTACCACCGTCAACCGGCTGCGGATGTGCTCCGGCACGTCCACCGTGGAATCCACGATCAATTCAACGTTCATAGGACCTCCTGTTTTTGAAAAAGTGGTCCTGAGTATAGCATGAAACTGTCCGTTTGTCAACAAAATAAGCGAATAGTGTCAAAAAATGCGCCTCCCTTGGGAGGCGCATTTTTCGTCACAGGTCCAGGGTCAGGTCCCCGTCCTTGATCCATTTCCATTTCCGCAGGGGAACGGCCAGGAGCCAGGTAAGGACTGCCGGCAGCACAAAGGAGATCAGCACCAGCCCCAGCCAATCCATGCCGGTGATGCCGGCCTTGACCCCGGCGGCCACGTCGCTGGCCCAGCCGGTATACACGCCGATCTGGCCCACCAGGCCGCAGGTGCCCATGCCGCTGGACACCGCCGCGCCGTTCATCTCCAGCCGGAACAGGCAGGTGGCGATGGGGCCGGTGATGGCGGAGGCCAGGGTGGGGGGGATCCAGACCCGGGGATTGCGGACGATGTTGCCCATCTGCAGCATACTGGTGCCCAGGCCCTGTGCCGCCAGGCCGCCCCAGCGGTTTTCCCGGAAGCTCATCACCGCAAAGCCGATCATCTGGGCGCAGCACCCCGCCACGGCGGCGCCGCCGGCCAGGCCCGTCAATCCCAGGGCCGCGCAGATGGCGGCGGAGGAGATGGGCAGGGTCAGGGCCACGCCGATGACCACGGACACGATGATGCCCATGAAGAAGGGCTGCAGCTCTGTGGCCCACATGATGAACCGGCCCACGGCGCTGGCCGCCGCGCCGATGGGGGCGGCGATCAGGGCGGCAATGCCGATGCCCGCCAGAGCGGTGACGATGGGCGTTACCAGAATGTCGACCTTCGTCTCCTTGCTGACGGCCTTGCCGATCTCGCTGGCCAGAATCGCCACGAACAGCACCGCCAGAGGCCCTCCGGCCCCGCCCATATAGTTGGTGGCAAAGCCCACGGGAATCAGGGAATACAGCACCAGGGGCGGCGCCTCCAGCGCCCGTCCGATGGCCACCGCCATGCCCGGCCCCACCATGGCCGAGCACAGGCCGCCGATGGTGTAGGTCACGGCGCCCTCGCCCTTGCCCAGGGTGACGATGACCTCCGTCAGGAATCCGATGTGCAGCTGCTGGCCCAGGGTGTTGAGAATGGTGCCCACCAGCAGGGTGCAGAACAGGCCCTGGGCCATAGCGCCCATGGCGTCGATGAAATACCGCTTGGCCGAGAAAACGATGTTCTTCCGGGCCAGGAACTTGCGAACTGCTTCCATAGCTTTGACCTCGCATATGTAAAAAGAATGTTATACAGGTGTCATGACACCTGTATAACATTCTATCACGTCTTTTTCGTTTGTCAACCGGAACTTTACTCCGCCAGGAAGCCCAGCTCCCGCAGGCGGGCCTTCAGATGCTCATAGGACGCCTCATCGGGGCAGGAGAGACTGTGCAGATGGATGCCGTCTGTCAGCTGGGACAGGGGGGCGGCCCCCTCCATGCGGGCCATGAACTGCTCCACGTCCAGGCGGCTGCGCAGGTGCAGCGGGGCGGACAGCTGGCCATAGACCGGGTGGTCCACGATGACGTCCACAACGGTGCAGCCGCAGTCCACCATGGCGTTGAGCTCGTCCCGGGTGCCGGTGCCGTCGTGGCGGCAGGCCACCTGGCGCGGCAGGCCCGTCTCCCCGGCGTCGGGGGATCACATAGCCCCGGGCGGTGGCGGTGATGGCCTGGCCTGCGGCCCGCAGCAGGGCCACATCCCCCACGATGATCTGGCGGCTGACGCTAAGCTCCTTGGCCAGGGCGGTGGCGCTGATGGGCTGATGGGCTTCATGGAGACGGGCGCTGATCCGGCTCCGGCGTTGTTCGGCGGTCATGAGGAGGACTCCCTTCGTTTTTTCCTCTATCATACACGATTCCCCGGCCCATGGCAAGTTTTTTTCGTGAATTTCGCTGCCCTCTTGACAGATGGGCCGCCGGATGGTACACTATGAGCAGAAAAAGAGAATACATTGCGCAAGTGCCTGCGCCGCCGGGTGGGCGGCACAGGAGAATAGTGAATCAGGTGAGAATCCTGAACGGTACCGCCGCTGTATACGGGGAGGCCGCGCACAGGGACGAAAGTCCGTCACTGGGAAACCGGGAAGACCGTGCGCCTGCTGCTGATCCGTCAGTCAGAAGACCTGCTTGCCGCCATGTTGCCCCCGCTGCGCGCCATACGGCGGAGGATAGCTTCAATCGCGGGAAACCGGCCGCGCCAATTTGACTATTGGCGCGGTTTTTTTGCAAGCCTGAGCGCGGCACTGCCGCAGCTTTCCATGGGGGCGGGCAGGAGCAGCCACTCCCGCCCGCCCCCTTACCTTATGTGAAAGGCTGCCCTTAAGCGCGGGAATTTTCAGGGCGGACAGGGGCGTCCGCCCCCGGGCTCTCAGTCACCTTCGGTGACAGCTCTCCCGAAGGGAGAGCCAAAGCGGGGGGTACGGATTGCAGCCGAACGCATAAGGAACGTGCGTTCGGCAGACCCGACGGTTGATGTCGGGCTCCACAACCAGCCTGCGGCTGGCTCGCAATGACACCACAAGAAGATTTCCGATAATTGGCCGCACACACGGGATGGCCGAATCAATATTTCCATCAAGAATCCGTATGATCTATCAGGAGGACGACATATGCTCATCAATTGGTTCCGGGACCAGGACCACCTGGTCTATATCAACGGCGAGACCCAGCTGGCCCAGCTGGAAAAGACCCTGCGCTTCCCGGGCTTGCAGGAGGCGGCGGAGGCTCTGCGGGACAATCCCAACCCGGAGGGCTACACCATCAAGGGGCCCAAGCGCACCTGCGGGCGGCTGTTCGTGCCGGATCTGACCTTCGGCAAGCACATCGAAATGGGGGAGAACGTCTTTTTCTACATGGGCGAGATGGCGGAGTGCTATGTCATCTACTGGCCCGGAAAGCCGGTTACGGAGGTGCACCATGGAGAAATGTGAAGCCCTGTCCACCAAGCCCGAGGAGTGCCACTACTCCTTCTTCCAGCACACGGCCTGCGAGTTTTTCCCCTGCCATGAGACCGCCCATCCGGAGGACTTCAACTGCCTGTTCTGCTACTGTCCCCTGTACGCCTTAGGGGACCGGTGCGGCGGCAATTTCCGGTATATCGGCGACGGCATCAAGGATTGCAGCGGCTGTCTGCTGCCCCATGGCCGGAAAAGCTACGGCTACGTCACCGGCAAGTTCGGCGAGATCGCGGAGCTGGCCAAAAAGAACCGCCATACGGAGGAATAATAAATACCGTCTGTATTTTTCTTCAAGAAAACTACAGACGGTATTTTCTTATCGCCCCAGGATGGTCTCGGCGAAGCCTTTGGCAAACAGCCGGGCGGCCCGGAGGGCCTCGTCCAGCGAGTTCCCGGCGGCCCCTACCTCCACCAGCAGGCTGCCCGGGGCGGCAAACTGGTTATAGCGGTAGTTCAGCAGGGTGATGGGCCGCATCAGGGTGGGGGACCGGCTTTCCAGCTTCTCCTGAACGGCGATGGCCAGGCGCAGATTGTCCTGCCAGCCGTCGTGGGCCACGCCCATGATCAGGCTCACCTGGGCGGCGGCGGGGTCCTCCGCCGTCACCAGCTTATACTGGGTGCCGTTGGCGTCCTGCACCGCGTCCCGGTGCAGGTCCAGCACATAGACGATGGAGGGGTACTTGGCCAGGTAGCTCTGGATAGACGCCAGACTGTTTTCATAGGCGTCGTTGTACGACTCCCCGTCGTGGAGGGTGCGGTCGTGGACCACGGAGATGCCGTAGGACGACAGCTCCGCCGCCAGCTCGTCCCCTACCCGGACCATGTTGCAGGAGCGGTCCGCCGTGCGGAAGGTGCCGGAGGGGACGTACTCCTGCCCCGGGGGCATGGTATAGGACTCGCTGGCGTGGCTGTGGACGATAAGGACCTGGGGCCCCTGCTGGGGACAGGCCGCGAACTGCCGGTCTCCCAGCACCGCCGGGTCCAGGGTCCGGCTGGACTTGTTCTTGATGTACACCCCGTTGACGATGCTGTAGCCGTCGGTGGAGCGGGGGTCCACCGTCTGGGCCGGGACGCCGTTGTCCGCCCCGGGCTGGGGGGCCGGGTCCCCCGACGGAGCGAGGGCGGGGTTTTCCGGTTCCGGTTCCGGGTCCGGCTGGGGGGCGTCGTCCTCCTGCACCGCCAGGGACCGGCCCGCCAGCAGCACCGGCGACTGGCCCAGGGCCAGCACCGTGGCGGCGGACAGTCCGTCCAGCCCCAGAAGGTCCCCCAGCTCCCACCGCAGCAGTCCCCGGGACAGATGGGGGCGGCGGGACACGGACTGCCACAGGGCGGCGGCGCTGTCCGCCCCGGCTCCGGCCAGCACCGTGCCCAGGGCTGCCGCCGCCAGCAAGAGCGCCAGCCCCCGCCGCAAAATTGCCTGTTTCAAAGCGTTCACCTCTTTGAGACAAGCCTATGCGGCGGCGGCCGGGATTATGTCACGGTTCCATCACCGGGGGGATGTCCACGATCTGCAGGCCCCGGCGCATGGCGTATTCCATGGTGCGGCGGGTGCCGCCGGGCTGGCCGTTGTGGACCGCCAGCAGCAGGGCGGCGTGGTCCACCATGATAGCGGTTGCGCCGCTGCATGCAGCCGGGACTGTAGGACGACTGCACCAGGGTCTCGTAGTCGCAGGCCGCCACCAGGCGGCGGTAGCGCTCCTGCTGGGTCCGGGGCCAGCCGTCGGCCTGGGTGGGGCAGGGGATGGCCGCCTCCACGCTGACGTCCCCGTGCCGCTGCCGCAGGGCCAGGGCCAGCTCACAGAAATACAGGTCGCAGCCCTGGGCCATACCGCAGATGAAGTGCCGGTATCCCGCCTCATAGGCGGCGTCCAGCGCGTCCCGAAGCCGGACCTTCAGGGCCCGGCACCGGGGATCGTCTTCGTTTTCCCCCCAGGGGAGCTTGGCCGGACGGTGGCCGGAAAAGCAGCAGCTGACAGGCCGTGCGCGCATGGCATCGCCCTCCCTTCAAAGATACTTCTATCATTATAGAACATACTTTCTATTTTGTAAAGAAGAATTTCTCTTGCGCGCCGGGTGCAAATCCGGTATACTGAGGGAAAAGGGAGGTGCATCCGATGAAGCTGTATTTCAAGCAGCGGTTTTTCTCGTGGTTTGACAGCTACGACATCTATTATGAGGGCGGCGATGTGGCCTATACCGTGGAGGGAAAGCTCTCCTGGGGCCATTGCCTGCACATTCTGGACCCCTATGGGGAGCACATTGCCACAGTGAAGCAGCAGGTGCTGACGTTTCTGCCGAAGTTTGATCTGTATGTGGGGGAGCGGTGCATCGGCACCATCCGCAAGGAGTTCACGTTTTTCCACCCGTCCTTCACCATGGATTTCTGCGGCTGGACGGTGGAGGGCAGCTTCATGGAGTGGGACTATACCATCCAGGACGGGCCCCGGACGGTGGCTTCTATCAGCAAGGAGCTGTTTAACTGGACAGACACCTATACCATCGACGTGGCGGACCCGGGGGACGCCCTGAATGCCCTGATGGTGGTGCTGGCCATCGACGCGGAAAAGTGCTCCCGGAACGACTGATACGGAATAAAAAAGTGCCCCCGCGGGGGCACTTTTTTTGTTCATGGAAACGGGCTGTCAGGGGTTTTCCCGGCTGTCGGCGGCGGACACATTTTCGGCCACCCGGCTGGCGGCCTTGGCGTCCTCCTGCCCGGCGGCATAGGCCCGGCTGCGGGCATCCTCCGGTTCCTTCTGCCGGGTCTTTTCGTCCCGCTCTGCCTGGCGGGCGGCCCGGCGGACCGACACGCTGCGGCGGGTGGCCTTGATGACCTGCCACGCCGTCAGCAGCACCACCGCCGCCAGACCGATCCATCCGGCGGTGCGGATCTGCCAGAAATCCCGGATGGTGAAGGCGTCGTTGTACATGCCCAGATAATACAGGGCCACGCCGCCCACGATGCACAGAAGCCCCAGCACCAGGTCCAGCACCGCCCGGACCCGATGGCCCCCCCGGCGCACAAAGAAACACACGATCAGCGCCAGGGCGCACCAGAACAGCGCCGGGGACTGACAATACAGAACGCTCATACGGCTGCCTTCTTTCTCATTTCCCGGTTACAGACTGCACTTGCCCCGGGGGATATATTTGCCGTCGGGTCCGGCCAGAACGAAGCCGTCCTCCACCGCCAGACGGCCCCGCAGCCACACCTGGTGGATGCCGCCCCGGATGGCGAAGCCCTCATAGGGGGAATAACCGGCCAGGCTGGCCATATCCTCGGCCCGGAGCACATGGTCCGCCTGGGGATCGTATACCACGATGTCCGCGTCGGCCCCGTCCTGGAGCACGCCCTTCCGGGGGAACATCCCGTAGAGCTTGGCGGGGTTTTCCGACAGCACCCGGCACATGGTGGCTAGGCTGATCTTCCGGGTGGTGACGCCGTAGGTATACAGCAGTTCGCCCCGGTTCTCCACCCCCGGCAGACCGCCGGGAATCTTGGTGAAGTCCCCCCGTCCGGCGTCCTTCTGCTCCAGAGTGAAGCTGCAGTGGTCCGTGGACACGGTCTGGATTTCTCCCTTGCGCAGGGCCGTCCAAAGGGCCTGCTGGTCCCGCTCCTTCCGGATGGGCGGGGGCGCAGACATACCGGGCGGCCATGGAATACTCCGGCGCGTCATACACGCTGTCCTCCAGCACCAGATACTGGGGGCAGGTCTCCACATATACCCGCTGGCCCCGTTTGCGGGCGGCCTCTACCTCCCGCAGGGCGGCCTCGTTGGTCAGGTGGACGATGACCACCGGGATATCCCACCGCCTGGGCGATGCGCAGGAGCCGGGACACGGCCTCGGCCTCCAGGAAATCGGGCCGGGTCCGGGGATGAGAGCCCACGCCCATCTGGCCCGCCGCCTTCTTTTCGGCGATCAGCGCGTCGATGACGCCGCTGTTTTCGCAGTGCACGCCGCAGATGCCGCCCTTTTCCTTCAGCTTCTTCAGGGCGTGATACATGGCCTCGTCGCCGATCATCATGGCGGGATAGGTCATGTACATTTTGAAGGAGGAGATACCGGCGGCGTACATATCGTCGATCTCCGCCTCGATGCCGGGATTCCAGTCGTCGATGGTCATATGGAAGCCGTAGTCACAGCAGCAATTGCCGTCGGCCTTCTTGTGCCACAGCTCCAGCCCCTGGTGCAGAGTCTCGCCCTTGTTGGGGCAGGCGAAGTCCACCACCGTGGTGGTGCCGCCCCGCAGAGCCGCCCGGCTGCCGGAGAAAAAGTCGTCCACCGTGGTGGTGCTGCACACGTCCAGGTCGAAGTGGGTGTGGGCGTCGATGAAGCCCGGCAGCAGAAGCTGCCCCTCCACGTCGATGACGGCGGCCTCCGGCGCGGTGATGCTGCGGGCCACCCGGAGAATCTTCTCGTCCTCCACCAGCACGTCCGCCCGGCGGGTCCCCCGTCCGGACACCACCGTGCCCCCGCGAAACAGATATTTCATGGAAATGCCCTCCTTTTCCGGATCATATGGCTTGATTTTTTATTATACCACGGAACGGGCAGAAAAACATACTGTTTTTCCCGGTTTTTCCCTGAGAAAATCCAACAAAAAAGGGGGAATATTTTTGTATACCTTGCAGAAGGAAAAAGAATTTCCTTTTCCGGAAAAATCATGTATGATAGAAGTACCACAGAACGCATACTGCGCTCTGAAAATGAAGGAGGAAAGATACCATGCGGAAATTCTTAGCGACTCTGCTGGCGCTGGTCATGACGCTGGCGCTGATGGTCCCGGCTTCCTGGGGCGAGAACAAGGAGACGTATCAGCTCCCTGACTCCCTGGCGGGCAAGACCGTCATCCTGCACACCAACGACGTCCACGGCGCCATCGACAAGTACGCCAAGGTGGCTGCTCTGCGGGACGAGTGCTACGACAAGGGCGCTCACCAGGTGATCCTGCTGGACGCCGGTGACTACAGCCAGGGCTCTCCCTACGTCAGCCTCAGCAAGGGCGCAACCGCCCTGGACATGATGCCCTGGTGGGCTATGACGTCATCACCCTGGGCAACCACGAGTTCGACTACGGCTTCCCCCAGCTGATGGAGAACCTGAAAAAGCACCAGGGCGATTTCATGGTCGCCTGCAACAACCTGGTGGACGATGAGGGCGAGCTGATCTTCGCCCCCGGCGGCACCGCTCCCATCTATGCCGACGACACCTATGAGACCGAGCTGTTCCGCATCGCCATTGTGGGCATGGCCACTCCCGAGACCCAGACCAAGGCCAACCCCCGCCCTGATGAAGGGCCTGAGCTTCATCGGCGGCAAGGATCTGTACAAGGTCACCCAGGAGGATGTGGACATGGCCCGCAGCGAGGGGAATGCCGATATCGTCATCGCTCTGGGCCACCTGGGCGTGGATAAGTCCTCCGAGCCCAACTGCTCCTATAATGTGATGCAGAACGTCAAGGGCATCGACCTGTTCATCGACGGCCACTCCCACACGGTGATGACCGCCAGCAAGGACAACAGCATGGTCCAGTCCACCGGCACGGGCCTTGCCTATGTGGGCGCCATCGTCATTGACAACGCCACCAAGAGCATCGAGAGCAACGGCCTCATCGACCTGTCCGCCTACACCAAGGAGGACGCCACCGTGAAGGCTGCCGCCGACAAGATCATCAGCGACATCAACGCCGAGTACGGCAAGGTTTTTGCCAGAACCGACGTGGAGCTCAACGGCGCCAAGGAGCCCGGCAACCGCACCCAGGAGACCAACCTGGGCGACCTGATCACCGACTCCATGCTGTGGGCCATCCGCAAGGACGCTGAGCTCACCGTTCCCGCCGAGAACGTGGTGGCCATCACCAACGGCGGCGGCATCCGGGCCTGGATCCACAAGGGCGACATCTCCAAGCTGGACGTGAACACCGTGCTGCCCTTCGGCAACACCGTGGCCGTGGTGTACGTCACCGGCGCCGAGCTGCTGGAGGCCCTGGAGGCTTCTACCTTTGCTCTGCCCGACTCCCCTGGGCGGCTTCCCCCAGATCGCCGGCATGAACATCTCCATTGACGCCACCAAGAAATACGATCCGCAGACCACTTCCCTATCCCAGCGGCAGCGGTAAGGCCACCTACTATGGCCCCGCTTCCATCAACCGCGTCACCATCAACAGCGTCAACGGCAAGGCCTTTGACCCCAACAAGACCTATGCCGTGGTCACCAACAACTTCTGCGCCGCCGGCGGCGACACCTACTATGCCTTCGCTGCCGCCTCCAGCCAGTTCGACACCGGTCTGCCTCTGGACGAGGTGCTGATGGACTACATCACCACCGAGCTCAAGGGCGTGGTGGGTGAACAGTATGCCCAGCCCCAGGGCCGCATGACCATCACCCTGCCTGCCGAGGAGCCCACTACTCCCACCACCACTCCCACCAAGCCCGAAAGCCCCCAAGACCGCCGATACCGGCGTGGTGGTGTACGGCCTGGTGGCCGTCATGGCAGCCGGCGCTGTCGTGGTGATGACCTCCAAGAAGCGCAAGGCCATCTGAGGAATTTTCCCCCGCTGACAAAGCCATAGCTTTTCCCGCCCCGGCAGCATTCGCTGCCGGGGCGGGGTTTGTTCTAAAAAGGCTGTGATTGCAGACGAAAAACGCGCCTGCAGGCCCTCTCAGTCACCTTCGGTGACAGCTCTCCCAGAGGGAGAGCAAGCAGGCCGACGTCCTCGGCGGCCCGCGTTAACCCCGGCGGGTTTGGGCGGAGCAGAGCCCACGCCCCTACAGGTGTTCTATCGACAGATGTTCCGTAGGCCCGCTGCCCTCAGCGGGCCGCGTCAACCCCTTTCTCCGTTATTCTATGAGTAAAATTACGCCAACCACTTTTCAAATCCGGCGGGATATGCTATGATACAGTTTGATAAAGAAGAATTACGAGGGCTTATGCCAGATATCGCGGCTTCTTATTTTGCTGAGGAGGACACCATTCATGGCTGAGGTTGGAAAACGGGAGGCCGGGTAGACGCCTTTGATAAGGCCACCGGCCGCACCAAATACTACGAGGATCTCATGCCCCGGGACGCGCTGTATGTCCGCATCAAGCACTCCACCATCGCCCACGGCTTTGTGAAGTCTGTGGATAAGTCCGCTGCGGAGGCGATCCCCGGCGTGGTAAAGGTACTGACCTGCTTCGACGTGCCGGAGCACCCGTTCCCCCACGGCGGGCCACCCCTGGTCCATGGACCCCGGCCATCAGGACGTGGCGGACCGCCACCTGCTGAACCGGCACGTCCGCTACTATGGCGACGACGTGGCGGTGGTCATCGCAGAAAACGAGGTGGCCGCCATGCAGGGCGTCCGGGCGCTGCAGGTGGAATACGAGGAGCTGCCCTTCGTGCTGGATGTGCAGAAGGCCATGGAGCCCGGCGCTCCCCAGCTCCACGAGGCCTACCCCAACAACATCCTCAAGCACACCGATATGAAGAAGGGCGACTATCAGGCCGCCATTCGGGAGCCGGGCCTCATCAAGGTGGAGGGCTGGTACGAGACGCCCACGGTGCAGCACTGCCACATCGAGAACCACGGCTGCTTCGCCTATGAGGAGAACGGCCGGATCACCGTGGTGGCCTCCACCCAGATCCCCCACATCATCCGCCGGGTGGTGGGCCAGGCCCTGGGCCGCCCCTGGAGCGATATCCGGGTGGTAAAGCCCTATATCGGCGGCGGCTTCGGCAATAAGCAGGATGCCCTCTACGAGCCCCTGTGCGCCTGGTGCTCCACGCAGGTCCAGGGTCGCTGTGTCCGCATCGACTGCTCCCGTGAGGAGACCTTCGTCTCCAACCGTGTGCGCCACGCCATCCGGTTCCACATTGTGTCCTGGCTCCGACCGGACGGCACCTTTGCCGCCCGAAAGGTGGAGCTGTTCTCCAACCAGGGGGCCTACGCCTCCCACGGACACAGCATCGTGGCCAAGGCCATGGGCTCCTTCCCCCAGCACTATCCCTGCGACAACATGGAGTGCGATGCGTGGACGGTGTTCACCAACCGCCCCGCCGCCGGAGCCATGCGTGGCTACGGAATGCCTCAGGCCTCCTTTGCCGACGAGTCCAACGTGGACGAGTGCGCCAAGGCTGTGGGCATGGACCCCCTGGCCTTCCGGATGCAGAACGTCATGCCCCAGGGGTACGAGGACGGCTTCTCCCACAACGTCAACTATGACGATTCCTTCCGCCAGTGTCTGGAGGCAGGCAAGAAGTACATCGACTATGACAGGAAGCTGGCGGAATTTGCCAAGGACACCGGCCCCGTCCGCCGGGGCATCGGTATGGCCACCTTCTGGTACAACACCGCCGTGTACCCCATCTCGCTGGAGACCTCCTCCAACCGGATGCAGCTGAACCTGGACGGCACCGTAACCATGCAGTGCGGCGAGACGGAGATCGGACAGGGCGCCGATACCGCTTATGCCCAAATGACCTCTGATGTGGTGGGCCTGGGCGATTATCGCAAGGTCCATGTGGTGTCCTGTCAGGATACGGACATCACCCCCACGGGCTTGGGCGCCTACGCCTCCCGCCAGACCTATGTGGCGGGCTTCTCCATCCGCCAGACGGGCCTGCTGCTGAAGGAGAAAATTCTGGACTATTCCGCCAAGCTCACCCGCCAGGCGGTGTACAACATGGACATCGTGGACGGCAGCATCGTCCGCACCACCGACGGCAAGGTGCTGATGAGCCTGTCGGAGCTGGCCATGCACGCCCAGTATAACCCCAACGACTCCCAGCACATCACCGCCGAGAGCACCTACACGATACGCAACAACGCCTACTCCTTCGGCTGCACCTTCGCGGAGGTGGAGGTAGACATACCCATGTGCAAGGTGACGCTGGAGGACATCATCAACGTCCACGACTGCGGCAGGCTGGTGAATCCGGCCCTGGCCGAGGCCCAGGTCCACGGCGGCATGTCCATGGCCATCGGCTACGGTCTGTCCGAGCAGCTGCTGTTCGACGAAAAGACCGGCCGTCCCCTGAACAACAACCTGCTGGACTATAAGCTCTCCACCATCATGGACCACCCCCATCTGGAGGCGCAGTTCGTGGAAAATGCCGAGCCCACCAGCGCCTTCGGCACCAAGGCCCTGGGCGAGCCCCCGGCCTGCTCCGGCGCCCCCGCCATCCGCAACGCCATCTACAACGCCACCGGCGTGGCCATCGATCAGGACCCCATCACCCCCCACGTCCTTTTCCGGCGCTTCACGGAAGAGGGCCTGATCCGGGACTAAGGAGGAAACACCGCTATGTATGATATGTCAGCGCTCTACCAGGCCGAAAGCGTCCAGGACGCCATCCGCCTGCGGCTGGAGCATCCCGAGGCCCAGATCATCGCCGGAGGCACCGACGTGCTGGTGCAGATGCGGGGGAGGGCAAGCGGGCCGGAAAGGCCCTCATCAGCATCCAGGGCTGCCGGGAAATGCGGGGCGTGTCCCTGGATGACCAGGAAAATCTCCGCATCGGCAGCCTCACCACCTTCAGCCACATCACCCGGGACCCCATTATCCAGCGGTACATCAACGTCCTGGGCCAGGCGGTGGACATGGTGGGCGGCCCCCAGATCCGCAACGCCGGCACCATCGGCGGCAACACCTGCAACGGCGTCACCTCGGCAGACTCCGCCTCCACGCTCCATGCCTGGGAGGCCATCGTCGAGATCACCGGCAAAAACGGCGTCCGCCGGGTGCCCATCAAGGATTTCTACCTCAAGGCCGGCACCGTGGACCTGCGGGCGGAGGAGGGCGAAATTCAGACCGCCATTCTCATCCCCAAAGCATCCTATGACCGGACCTTCGGTCACTATATCAAGTACGCCATGCGCAACGCCATGGACATTGCCACCCTGGGCACCTCCGTCAACGCCCGGCTGAGCCCGGACAAAAAAACCTTTGACCGGGTGCGGATCGCCTTCGGCGTGGCGGGGCCCCGTGCCCCTGCGGGCGCTGAATGCCGAGGCGTTCATCAACGGCAGGGCCGTCACCCTGGAGAATATCCAGCAGTTCGGCCGCACGGTGCTGGAGGACATCCACCCCCGGGATTCCTGGCGGGCCAGCAGGACCTTCCGCTCCCACATCGCCGTGGAGAGCGCCAAGCGCTGCCTCATCGAGTCCGTGAAGCTGGCAGGAGGTGAGCTGTAATGGCAAAGAATCAGTATCAGCTGGTGACGTTCTTCCTCAACGGCAAGGAGGTGGAGCGGATGATAGACGTCCGGGCCTCTCTGACGGATATGCTCCGCAACGACTTCTCCATGACCTCCGTGAAAAAGGGCTGCGAGGTGGGGGAGTGCGGCGCCTGCAACGTGCTCATCGACGGCGAGTGCTACAACTCCTGCCTGTACCTGGCCGTGTGGGCCGAGGGCAAGCACATCACCACCCTGGAGGGGCTTATGGGCCCCAACGGTGAGCTGTCCGACATTCAGCAGGCCTTTATGGAGGAGACCGCCATCCAGTGCGGCTTCTGCACCCCGGGCTTTATCATGACGGCGGTGGAGATCCTGGATCGTGGGGTATACTATACCGATGACCAGCTTCGCAAGCTGCTGTCCGGTCACCTGTGCCGCTGCACCGGATATGAGAACATTTTCAAGGCCGTGAAAAAGACCATGCTGCGCCGCCTGGGCCGCCTGGACGACCCGTATCTGAACACCTGAACCTTCGCTGCCCCCGGCGCGATGCGCCGGGGGCAATTTTTCGACACCTCGTATTGACATTCGCCGGGGGATTTGCTATACTGAATGAAAATTAGTTTGGTGTGCTGAATTTTTTTGGCCACCGTTATCCTTAATTGGGAATATCGACAGGGAGGAGACTGTCGAGAAACCCGGAAATCTTCCGCCATCGGAAAGGAAGATAGTTACGAAAAAGAAACCCATCAGGGGTGTCTTTCGTTTGCAATCACAGGTTTTTCAGAACTTTTTAAGTTCTGAAAAACCCGCAGCTTTGTCAAAAAAAAAGACTTTTTTGACAAGCTGAGGGAGGACGCCATGATCTTCTATACCGCCGACCTGCATTTTCACTATGAACCCTTTCTGCCCTCCCCCGGGCCCTTCGACACCGTGGAGAACATGGACCGCCAGCTCATCCACCGGTGGAACGAGGCCGTTTCGGAGGAGGACACCGTGTATGTGGTGGGGGACGTGGGCTATAACCGGGGCCTGGTGCCCGGGGACGCCCTGTCCCGGCTCCGGGGCCATAAGCACCTGATCCGGGGCAACCACGACACCGGCTTTGAAAACGCCGGGGAGCTGTATCGCTATTTTGAAACCGTCACCGACTTCAACGAGATCGACGACGGAGAGGTTCACATTATCCTCTGCCACTATCCCATTCTGTACCGCAAGCGGGGCTATATGGTCCACGGCCACCTGCACCAGGCCCGGGGCCCGGAATACGACATTCTGCGCCAGCTGCCCCGGGTGCTCAACGCCGGGGTGGACGTGAATTTCTACCGCCCCGTGACCCTTCCCCAGCTCATTGAGAACAACCGCGCCTTTTTACAGTGGGGCGCACGATGCCCTGATCCCCCGCCCCCCGGCGGCGGGGAGGGGACGGCTGGCTGCCGGGCCAGCCGGACTTCCGGCCCCTTCCGCCCCGGCCCGATTTCGATAAGGAGTGACCCATGAAACAACGTCTGCTTGCTTTTTTTTTCTGGCTCTGTGCCTGTGTCTGCCCCTGGCCGCCTGCGGCAAAAACAGGGCTATGACCCCCTGGAGGGGGTGGAGACCCGGATCATCACCGACTCCGCCGGACGGCAGGTGGAGATACCCGCCCAGATCCAGCGGGTGGCTCCCAGCGGCTCCACGGCCCAGATGATCCTGATGCCCATTGCCTATGACCTGCTGGCGGGGCTCTCCAGCAGCCCCAGCACGGCCCAGATGCCCTATTTCCCGGAGGAGGTCCGGTATCTGCCCACCTTCGGCCAGTTTTATGGCAGCAAGGCCAACCTGAATATGGAGTCCCTCATCGACGCCCGGCCCCAGATCATCATCGACCTGGGCGACGCCAAGGACACCATCGCCGACGATATGGACCGTATACAAAAGCAGACCGGCATTCCCACGGTGTTCATCGAGGCGGACCTGGATGATATGGCCGCCGCCTATCGGATGCTGGGGGATATCCTGAACCGGGCCGGCACGGCGGAGCCTCTGGCCCAATTCATTGAGAAAAGCGTGGCCATGGCCCAGGAAAATTCTGCAAAAATTCCGGAGAGCCAGCGGCTTTCCGTGCTGTTCGGCACCGGCTCCACGGGCCTTGCCTGCAACGCCGCCGGGTCCGTCCAGGCGGACGTCATCGACCTGGTGGGGGCCGTCAACGCCATCATCCCGGAGGAGGTCAGCAACCGGGGCGGCGGCACCACCGTCAGCCTGGAGGAGGTATACGCCGTGGAGCCGGACGTGATTCTGCTGTCCACCGGCGGCCCCTACGATACCCTGACCCAGGGGGAGTGGGCGGGCCTCACCGCCGTTCAGAACGGGCGGTATTACGAGATTCCCGGCCTGCCCTATGACTGGATGAGCTCCCCGCCGTCTGTGAACCGGGTGCTGGGCATCTGGTGGCTGGGGAACCTGCTGTATCCGGAGCTGTACGACTATGACATGGTGCAGGTGGCCCAGGAGTATTACCGGCTGTTCTGGCACTATGACCTGACGGCGGAGGAGGCCGAGCGTATGCTCAGCCACTCCACCCTGAAATGAGGAACGCTATGAGGAAAATCTGCCGCGCCCTGGTTCTGTGTATGCTGCTGCTGGCGGCCTTTGACACCACCATCGCCGGACTGATCGCCGCGGCGGATAAGGACCACGCCGAGACCGGCACCTATTACATCGTCCGGGACAGCCGGAGCAGCGGGGGCAGCAGATGACCGCGGCGGATAAGCGCTATGCCCGGCGGTTCGCGGTGCTGGGGTTGTTTTTTCCTGGCGGTGCTGCTGGGGTCGCTGCTATTAGGACGGTATGCCCTGTCCCCGGGGCAGCTGCTGCATATGCTGTGGACAAAGGTCACCGGCGGCGCGGCGGACTGGCCCCTCAGCGACGATAAGGTGGTGTTCGCCGTGCGGCTGCCCCGGGTGGCGGCGGCGGCCCTGGTGGGAGCGGCGCTGGCGGTGTCCGGCGCGGCCTATCAGGGGATGTTCCGCAACCCCATGGTGTCGCCGGACATTCTGGGGGCCTCCACCGGCGCAGGCTTCGGCGCGGCAGTGGCCATCCTGCTGGGGGCGGGCTATTTCGGCATTTCCGCCGCCGCCTTCTGCTGCGGTCTGCTGGCCGTGGCGGCGGCGTGGCTGGTGAGCCGCCTGTCCAGAACAAACCAGACGGTGGCCCTGATTTAGCGGGTATGATGATCGCCTCCCTGTTTTCCGCCGGGACGTCCTTTATCAAGCTGGTGGCGGATACCCAGCAGCAGCTGCCTGCCATCACCTATTGGCTCATGGGGTCCCTGTCCTCCATCAAGGACAAGGACGTGCTGTTTCTGTCCATTCCGGTGGCCCTGGGGATGGTGCCGCTGCTTCTGCTCCGCTGGCGGATGAACCTGCTGACCGTGGGGGAGGAGGAGGCCCAGTCCATGGGCGTGAATACCCGGCGGCTGCGGGGCGCGGTGATCGTGTGCGCCACGCTGCTGACCTCCGCCAGCGTGGCGGTGTCCGGCATGATCGGCTGGGTGGGCCTGGTGATCCCCCACTTCTGCCGGATGCTGTTCGGCTATGACTACCGGCGGCTGATCCCCGCCGGGGCCCTGTTCGGGGCGTCGTTCCTGCTGATCGTGGACGACATTGCAAGACTTGTGACCACCGGCGAGCTGCCGCTGGGCATTCTCACGGCCTTTGTGGGCGCGCCGCTGTTTCTGTATCTCATTGCGACGGGAGGTGGCCGCCGTGTCCATTGACGTGAAGGACCTGTCCTTTGCCTACGGGAAGCAGCAGGTGCTGCGGCAGGTGAGCTTCCGGACCAGCCCCGGGCAGCTGGTGGCAGTGCTGGGCCCCAACGGGGCAGGCAAGAGCACCCTGTTCCGGTGCATTCTGGGCTTTCTGCCCCGGTACCGGGGGGAGATCGCCCTGTGCGGACACGATCTGCGCTCCCTGGACCGCCGCAGCCTGGCCCGGCTGGCGGCGTATATCCCCAGTCCAGCGCCCCGGTGTATAACTACACCGTCCGGGACACGGTGCTGATGGGAGCGGACCCCTTCCACGCGCCGGGGCCGTCCCAGCAGGAGACGGCGGACCGGGTGCTGGAGACCCTGGGTATCCGGAACCTGGCGGACCGGGGCATCAACGAAATTTCCGGCGGCGAGCGGCAGCTGGCCCTGATCGCCCGGGCCATGGCCCAGCAGGCGAAGATCCTGCTGATGGACGAGCCCACCGCCAGCCTGGATTACGGCAACCAGTTCCGCCTGCTGCGGCAGGTGCGTCAGCTGGCCGACAGCGGGTACACGGTGCTGCTGTCCACCCACAACCCCGAGCACGCCTTCCGGTTTGCCACGGATGTTCTGGTGCTGCGGGAGGGCGGCGTGCGGGCCTTCGGCCCGGCGGCGGAGACCCTGACGGAGGAACTGCTGCGGGAGATTTACCGCATTCCCCTGACGGTGGCGGACATCCCGTCCCCGGCGGCAGCGTGAAGGGCTGCGTATACGATGCGTGACCGGGCGCATTCCCAATGGCGGGCTATGCCGCTCAGCTTGTCAAAAAAGGGCAACGCCCTTTTTTGACAAAAGGCTTGCAGTCTGCCACGCGCATAATTTGTTCGCTGAAAGCGAACAAATTCCACACTTGCAGACTGAGAAGTGTTTTTTGCGACGTACACGCCCAACGGAAGTCCCCTTGGGGGGCGCCGCCGCAAAAAACGGATTGCACTTTATTTGCCGCCTGCGGGCGGCAAACTCTGCGAGGCTTTTTTGACAGTCTCGGCGGGGCTATGCCCCGCTTTTGCGGGGATGCGTTATCCTCAATCGAGGTGCACGAAGGGTGTAAATCCGGGTTTATCAACGTATAAAATCCGGATGAAGGTTTTTATAAATTACAAGAAGCGAAGCAAATCTCCAAGCGCGTTTCGGCAGCTTTGCTGGCGGTTCTGATGGTGCTGAGTCTGCTGCCGCAGACGGTACTGGCTCTGGACCCCGACCAGCGGCAGGCGGAACGCCGGGAGGGCTATGACGTGGCCACCGTCTCCGGCGGTCACAGCACCTATGCCAACGGCGGCACCGGCGGCGTCGTGGGTCAGTTCGGCGATGGCAGCATCGCAAACAGCTATAACTATGGCAATGTGACCCTGGGCGAGGGCCTGGTGTGCAATAATCTGGGCGGCGTCATCGGCCGGGATATGAAGAAAAGCGGCTCCTAGGTGGAGAACGTCTACTACCTGGACAGCAGCTGCGCCTATGCCTCCACCAGCGGGGCGGATGAGCGCGTTACCGCCGTCAGCGCGGCGAACTGCTGGCCCGGGGTCAGGTGATCCCCGCCAAGGGCCACGACTATCAGGACGGCAAGTGCACCGCCTGCGGCGCGGAGGACCCGAACTATCAGCCCGAGCAGCCCACTCAGCCCGAAAATCCCGGCGTCAAGACCGGCGATGAGAGCTATGTGGTTCTGTGGAGCGCGGCTCTGCTGCTGGGCGGCGCAGCGTTGGTGCTGCTGCCCCGGAAAAAGCGGAGCTGATACAGAGCAGAAATCGAATAAGCGCAAAAAATGGCGTGCGCTGCGGCGCACGCCATTTGCGGGGCGGCTTTCCGGCGGGGTGGAAATCCGCGAAAAAGTGTGATATACTGGGAAAAATCAGCAACCCCCTGCCGCGGTATGCCATGGCCGGGGGACATAAGGAGATCACCATGGAACACAGATTTTACGGACGGAAATGGTCCTGGGGACCGGGCGCTGGAGAAGCTCTCCCGCTGCCATGTGGCGGTGTTCGGCCTGGGCGGCGTGGGCAGCTATGCCGCCGAGATACTGGCCCGATCCGGGGTGGGGGAGCTGACCCTGGTGGATCAGGACACCTTGAGCCTCACCAACATCAACCGCCAGCTGTACGCCCTGTCCTCCACCGTGGGGGAGTATAAGGCGGAAGTCGCAGCCCGGCGGTGCCGGGACATCAACCCGGACATCCGGGTCCACCCCCTGTGCGCCACCTATGACGCCGCCCACCGGGAGGACTTTTTCGCCGGGAAATTCGACTATATCGCCGACTGCATCGACCTGGTGACCTGCAA
>VOFK01004328.1_pt1 | contig 19720 bp, 19 predicted proteins | sample 5384121 | NCBI WGS metagenome assembly VOFK01 (sample SAMN12384730, study PRJNA508395) | human gut metagenome | isolation source: healthy gut J | host: Homo sapiens
TAAAGCTACGTATTGCTTTTGTCAACGAGCAGCCTCCTTTGAGAATACGCAGGTGCTGGACAAGAAATCCATCACGAGGGGCAAGGCCAGCTTGAAATGTCGTGCTGATTGGGCAGGAGGTGCCTTTGAAGCTTCCGACCGCTAATGTTCGCAGCAGATAGAAAGACCAGGTTGGACAATACCAAGCTCGATAGTCCCGCTGCATGAACAATGAAGCGGTGGATATTTCTTCCATCCGTGCCATGGTGATGGAAGACTCTGGCTAAAGAATCAGTGAGTGCAGCGTCTGGTGGAACAGAAAACATGATTGCCATTAATTGGAGCAGAATTGAAAGATAAGCAAAACCTTCGATGAATTCAAAGCAAGAAGATTATCCTGAATCGAAAAGCGCCTTACCTCAGTCGGTAAAGCACCGTATCAATATCTCGCTGCGATTGAACCGGCGGTATTCAAAAGTGGATACTGTGAATCTCTTGCCGTCTTTGAAATTGGCAAAGTAACTGCGCAATGAGAAGGAAAGATTGGTGGAGAGTGGCTCAAAATGCTGCATGGGTGCCAAGCAATTGAGGCTGATTACTGAATAACAAGAATTAGATTTGAATGAAATAAGATTTATAATTGATAGCTGTCTCGTTTCCTCTTTTTCAAGCTGGGACAGATGAAGGGATGTGGATGTTGGGAAACTGGAAACACGCCAGACTTCATGTGAGAGTTGGGCTTGCAGTATTTTGTCTACAACAAGCTATAGCTAACCTCAGTCCTTGAAGGATGCGTGTAGTCAGCTCTGAGGGCCTTTGGTTCCGATGGTGGTGTCCGGGGGACGGCTTGGTGTTTACCAATCATCACTCGGGTGGGCTTCAGCAGCATACAGCAAGTCAGTTCCTCGTGGAGTACCACTTTATCTGAAGTTAATTTGCTTTTGTGGCACGTAAATCTTTAGTGAAGAAACCAATCTCGAACTTTTCTTTACGTCCGCTTCCCTTCTTGCAATTAAAGATGACCCGTTTGAAAATGGCAGTAAAGCGATAAGTGAACGAATCTGAGCGTACAAGTGTAGATTCGGTGGATGCTGGCTGGCGAAGAGGTTTCTCAAAAAGACTCCACGCTAGAATAGTAATAGGATGCTTACTTTCATGGAGGCAATGGAATTTGGCTCTTTTGCTTATCGCAAGACTACAACAAAAAGTGTCTGTATTTTGCACCCCCTCTTCAGTAAGTGTCTGGCTGGGATTAATTGACAACTGGGTATGGCCACGCCATACAAGTAATTTCGTATTCACTTCCATGCTTGGCAAAGACAACCGTCCCAATGACTACCTCCCACAACAAACCCCTACCATCCTGAATATTGTGGGTCTGATATCCTGATCAGCCATTTGAGGTCCCTTCCTTGTATGACGATGGCCATCCAACAGCATGGAACGTTTCTTCCTTTCTTTTGTACTGGTGAGATAGATGAATCTCACCACCCTCAAACTTGTGCCCATGTCCGTAGTAGCTATGGCCAATCTGCCCGAAACCTGCCGCTGGATGCTGCAGACAAATGGAGGAGCGTAAACATCTGCCGCAATCTTTTCCGGACCTGAGTTGAACCAAGAGCCGTGATGCTTTATCAAAGCAGAGCTACTTTGCCGAACTTTCCCGAAACTGAAACTGCAAGTTTCATGGTTTTGGTTCCATCCTCAACTCTGGACTTGAGTGGAAGAGAAACTGTGGTTTATTTGAACTGAAAGTTTGGGTGTCAACCTTTGGACTCTGGGTATCGACAAGTGAAGTGTTTACAGCAGAATTTCAGTTTGAAAAAGAATACCGCCCTGAAGTGGATTCAACCTATCATCTGCCCGATTTATCATGACAAAAATTATGAAGTGTAAACGAGCGTACCCATGTGGATAGTCTCTGTGCCCGCCTCGGAGCTGACCTCACCCCGTGGATTGAAAGCCTTGAGCAGGACACCACCTTACTGATATATAATGACCCTGCCATCAACTCTTAAGTATCGACCTCATCACGAAGCTATTCGAGATGAATATGCAGGTACAGCAGGCTTCCGGTGAAATCGCCGAGCGAATGAACGTTTATTCAACTCTGCTGTGCGACGTATGGCCGCATCCCGTAACTCTATCCCGGACGCCAACCCACCATGCGTTTGAGTTTGGCACTCTGTCTGTTAAGTGCTCCCCTTCGACGGAGCGTGGAATATGATTATTATACCACCGCGAAAGGTATTCTGGGGAGAAAGTCAGAGCCCATGCAGGCGATGGATTTGAAGTGCAGCCTGAGTTGCTATCCCTTCTTTCCTCCGGTGATTTCGGTAGATATGCCGATGAGAAGGGAGAAATGAATGTCTGCTTTATCTCCAATAATGACATTACGGGAGGCAATTCCGGCAGTGCCATGTTCAATGCCAAAGGAGAACTTCTGGGGCTTTTGCCTTCGATGGGAACTGGGAAGCCATGAGCAGCGACATCCTTTATGAGCCGAAGATGCAGCGTACCATCGGGGTAGATGTACGCTACATACTGTTTATGATTGAGAAGTATGGGAAGGCAGGAAATCTGATTCAGGAACTGAAGCTTGCCAATCCTTAACGTGTGCCCCCTGCCTATACTTTTATGGGTGATATTTTCTAAATCACTCCACGGATACGGTCATCGAATGCCGAGAGTGCTGCCTTTGCCCCTTCGCCCATGGCAATGACTATCTGCTTGTAGGGAACATTCGATACATCCCCTGCCGCATATACCCCCGGAAGTGTGGTACGGCAGAAAGCGTCAATCTTAATCTCCCCGGTCGGAGTCGTTTCCAGCTTGTTGCGGAAAGGAGCGCTGTTGGCTGCCAAACCGATTTGCACGAAGATGCCGTCTAACGGGAAGTCGCGTTCCTCGCCGGTAAGGCGGTCCTTGATGCGGATAGAAGTTACTTTTTCCCCGTTTCCATCAACTTTAATGGTCTGTGACGAGGTAAAGATTTCCACATTCGGCAGGCTCCGGGCTTTCTCTTGCAGCACTTGGTCGGCTTTCAGTGTATCGGCAAATTCGAATACCGTTACCTTCCGGCAGATGCCTGCCAGGTCGATGGCAGCTTCAATCCCCGAGTTACCTCCACCGATAACCGCCACATGCTTGCCTTGATAGAACGGACCGTCGCAATGCGGACAAAATGCCACGCCGCGTCCTATGTATTCCGCTTCGCCCTCCACATTCAGTTTGCGCCAGCTTGCCCCTGTGGCAATGATTACCGCCGATGCATGGAACATCTCGCCGCCTACGGTGGAGACACTTTTCTCCGTTCCCTGCAACTTTACTTTCTCTATCTTACGCTCCTCGAAAATCTCTATCGGATAGTGCTCTATATGTGTGCGGAGTGCGTTGGCAAGTTCTGCACCAGTAGTCTGCGGCACGGAGATAAGGTTTTCTATGCCTACCGTCTCTTTTACCTGTCCGCCTATGCGCTCGGCAACAATCGCCACCCGTAGGCCCTTGCGTGCAGAGTAGATGGCTGCGGAAGCTCCGGCTGGTCCACCGCCCAATACCAGCACGTCGAAATCTCTCTCTATCGGTGCTTCGTCCTCTTGCGGAGCACTGCCGAAGGCTTCTTCCAGCTTCTGCAAAAGCTCTCCTAAAGAACCGCGACCTACGTGAAGCAGCTTGCCATTAGCGTAGACTGACGGCACGGCTTGTATCTTCAGCGCATCCACTTCCTCTTGATTAAGCGCCCCGTCCACCATCTCGTGGGTGACGTGCGGATTCAGCAATGCGATGATGTTCAGTGCCTGCACCACATCCGGACAGTTGGTGCAAGTAAGCGATACATACGTTTGCAGGCTGATGTCGCCTTGCAACGCCCGGATGCGGCGACGAATTGCTTCGTCCGGCAGATTTTTCCCCTTTCCATCGGCATTCAGCACGGCAAGCAGGAGGGAAGTGAACTCGTGTCCGCCGGGGATGCCGCGGAACTTGATGCCGGTTTCCACATCGTCTTTCAGCAATGTGAACTCCAACACGGGGTTCTCTATCTCACTCATCCGGCAGGAGAGCTTGTCGGAACAGCTTGCCACATCCTTCAAGAATCCGATAAGCTCTTGTGCCTGCTCGTGACCCGGATGATAGGTGATGTGAAAGACGTAGCGGGCTTCCAAATGCTGGAATACGCTCCGCACCTGGTCTAATATAGTTGTTTCTAACATGATTAATAGGGTGTTTGGGGTGAGAAAATAGTCTTTTAATATGTTTGATATAGAGTAGTTGCAGAACTTGTGAGGAAGTACTCCAATACTCCTTCGAAAGTACTGCGGTACTCCTTTGAAAGTACTACAGTACTTCTGTACAAGTACTGCGGACGTCTTAAAGGAAAGCGGACGTCTTTCTATGGTGAAAGCGCCCGCTCCTCCTATTACTTATCAAATCTTTCCTACAAGGTCGATGCTCGGCTTCAAAGTTTCCGCTCCTTTCTTCCACTTGGCAGGGCAGACTTCTCCATCGTGTGTGGCAAACAAACTGTGCAGCTTCTACCTTGCGCAGCAGCTCGTCGGCATTGCGTCCGATGTTGTTGTCCTGTATCTCGGCAATCTTGATTTTACCCTCGGGATTTACGAGGAATGTGCCGCGATATGCCATGCCTTCCTCTTCAATCATCACGCCGAATGCGCGGCTCAGTACGCCTGTGGGGTCGGCAAGCATGGGGGGTACTTAATCTTGCGGATGCTTTCGGAAGCATCGTGCCATGCCTTGTGCACAAAGTGCGAGTCTGTGCTTACAGAATATACTTCTACGCCCATTGCTTGGAATTGGTCATATTTCTCTGCGATGTCTACCAGCTCGGTAGGGCATACGAAGGTAAAGTCTGCCGGATAGAAGAAGAAAATGGCCCATTTACCTTTTACGTCTTCGTGGGATACTGTTTTGAAACTTCCGTTTTGGAAAGCCTGAACCTTGAATTCAGGGAGTTGTGAGTTGATGATCGGTTCCATAATTTTTCTTTTTTTAATAGGTTTAGTTTTTTGTTTTACCAATGCGAAGATTGTGCAGACAGAATGTAAGAAGCCAGTTTGCTTGATGATGCTGAGGTGCAACCGACCTTCGCTTTTTCTGTTTGCAAAAATATAGCATTTTTCCCCGATAGAACAAAAAATCCGATTGAAAGATTTTATGGAGCGATAGATGAAATCTATACGACTGCTTCGGTTGCTTTCAGTGAGAGCATTTCCTTTGGGTACGGAAAGTTTTATCTCCTTAACCAGCACTTCGAGCAGCGTGTGGCGGATAAAGTTCTTATTGGTCAGCAGCACGACCTGGCGGGTGGGGCAGGGGATGGCGAAGGAACGTACCAGCTCTTTCTGGGCATCGCCCAGTTGCAGAACGGCCAACCAGTTCGGGGATGAAGGTCACGCCTTTGCCGCTTTCTACCATGCGCATAAAGGTCTCCATGCTGCCCAAGTGATAGGCAAGCTGGCTGGCACGTGCCGACTTCATCTGGCAGAAACGCAACCAGCTGATCGCGGAAGCAATGGCCCTCGTCGAGCAGCCAAAGCTGTTCGCCGTTCAGGTCGGAAGTACGGATTACCTCGTTGTTGAAGAGGGCGTCTTCGCGCGACACGTAGGCAAAGAACTGTTCATAGAACAACGGCGTCTGCTGCAACTCTTCCATACCTGCCAGACTCGCTACGATACCTGCATCTATTCCTCCCGTCTGCAGGGCTTTCTTGATGTCGTTTGTTTTCATTTCGACTACCCGGATGTCGAGGTCGGGGTATTTCTTCATCAGCTGCGGAAAGAAACGGGGCAGGAGGTAAGGAGCTACGGTGGGAAGTATGCCCAGCTTGAAGGTGCCGGTCAGTGAGTGTTTTTTTTTCTTCTTCTATAATATTCTTTTATACGGTTGGCTTGAACCAATATATTCTGTGCTTGTTCTATGATGTGGATACCGACGGAGGGGGCATACCGGCTGCTGGCTGCGGTCAAAAAATCCGGTGTCCAGTTCCTCTTCCAGTTTCTGAATCATGGCATTGAGGGTGGGCTGTGTCACGCGGCAATATTCGGCTGCTTTGGCAAAGTGGCGGAACTGGTTGACGGCAAGGATGTATTCCAATTGTTGTAAAGTCATGATGAACAAGGCATTTGAAGGGTTATGTATAGAGTTCGTCTATGCAAAGATAGAAATTATCTGTTTGACAAGCCTTGATTTGCCCCCCTTTATCTTTGCAATACCAAAAGAAAAAAAATAGTATAAATATTTAAACAATAGAATTATGAAAACTTTAGATTACTTGCATTTGAATGAAAAGAAAGTGGCTGGTGCTGGTGACGCTGGATGTGGGCTTTTCCACCGCCAAGGCCACGACCAAGCCGGGGAAGCTCCTGCTGGTGCTGGCGGGGTGCCTTGTCCTCTTTGGCGGGATGGAGCTGCTGAGCCGCGGCGGCGACCCGGCCGGTGAGATCACGGCGGTCATGTTCCTGGGGTGGCTGGGGCTGCTAGGGAGCCTGGGCACGCTGGCCTCGCTTCTTTCCCGCGCCATAAAGGTGCGGTACCTGAAAAGCCAGGAGCAGGAGGAAAAGATCCAGCTGTGAGCCTGTAAAACAAACGACCCGAAGGTTCTGCCGGTGGCGGAGCTGACGGGTCGATTTTTTATCCGTCAGTCCGGGGGAGATAAAAGCCTTGCGGAGGGCTTGGGAAGCGCCGCTCGCCGCGGGGGGGGTGGTGGCCGCCTGGCGGCGGGGCGGAGCCTTTTGCAAGGCTTAGCTAGTACGCCTCCCCGGCGGGGATAGATTGTAGTCGCCTAAAGGCGTCACGAAGTCACCGAAGGGTGAAGGCCTGTACGGCTCGCCGCCGCTTCGTTACCCCTTACAAAGGGGAGGCTTTTGGTTGGAGCGGGTGAAAATTACTGCTGGTCGTCCTCCTCCGGGGGCTGCTGGGGTTTTTCTGAGCGGACGAAGGCAACGATGAGGCAGAAGATCACGAGCAGATCGGCGAAGAAAACCGTTTCGGAATAGACGGCCTTGGCCCGGATGGCGCCGAGGACGGCGGCGATGAAGGCCACCACATACAGCGCCCGGCGCACCCATTTGGAGTCCTCCCCGCGCTTTTTGGCGAGGATGAGATTGACGGCAAACAGCAGGATGATAAGGACGCCGCAGCCGTACAGGATGTAGGTGATGGTATCGAGCCAGTTCATGAGAGTTCCTCCCCTTTTGTAGAAATAAGTGGGCTTGCTGGCTTTATTATACTGTTTTGTTGCATTTTTGCAAATAATTTGTGTTGCGTAATCGCAACAGTGATGCATTTGCGCAACACACGGATTTTAGCAGAATTCCAAATTTTTTCCGACAATTTGTGCGGGATCCCCCTATAAAAAGAAAAAATCGGGGTGGGTTGTTGCGTTTTTGCAACAGAAAAACGGCAAAAGGGCATCGAAGACGGCGGGAAATTTTTTTGAGGACGAAATAGGGCTGTTCTTTTCTTCGCCGAAATGACCAAGCGGCGGGAGAAAAGTTTGGCCAAAACGCAAAAAACGAAAGCGGCAGAACCCCAAAAATGAGGCTCTGCCGATTTCGATCTTCTATGTTTTCTCTAAATTTGGCTGCGGCGGCCCCGCTGCCCGAAAGCGGTGCCGGCATGGGAACGGAGCGGTGACATCTGCCCAGTCGTTCTTCTCCGTTCCCTTACCCCTTATCAAGGGTATTGTAACACAGAAGGGGTGCAGGGGAAAGACCCTTTGGGACAGCGTGCATAAATAGGTAAGATACTGTCATATTTGCTTCCAAAATTCGCACAGGTGTGATATAATTTGACAAAAGAGTGGAGGCGACGGAATGATAAAAATAGCGATATGCGATGATGAGAGAGAGCTGCGGGAAGCGACCGCCGCCCGGCTGCGGGAATATTTTGCTGAGGAGGCGCTGATTGCGCCATTTGAAAGCGGGGAAGCACTGCTGCGCGCGGTGCGGGAGGAGAACTGCCGCTACCAGCTGGCGGTGCTGGATATTGAGCTGGGAGAGATGAACGGCATAGCGGTGGGAGAAGCGCTGAACCGGCTGCTGCCCACCTGCCAGATCATCTACCTGACGGGATACCTGGACTATGCCCCCGACGCCTATGCCACCCGGCACACCTACTATGTGTACCGGCCGACGATGGAGAAGCACCTGCCGCTGGCGCTGCAAAAGGCGATGACCGCACTGGCCGAGGCCGAAAACGGCCAACTGGTGCTGCCGCAGAAGGGCGGCCAGCTGGTACTGGAAAAACGGGAGATCTCCCACCTGGAGCGGCGGCTGCGGGTGACCAAGCTGTACCTGGCGGACGGGCAATGCGTGACCACCGCCCTGGGACTGGAGGAGCTGCTGGAACGGCTGGAGAGCCCGGCCTTTCTGCGGTGCCACAACAGCTTTGCGGTGAGCCTGGACCATGCGGCGGTGTTTCGGCGGGAGAGCTTCCTGATGAAGGACGGGACGGTGGTGCCCATCAGCCACGGCTACTACCCTGCCGTGCGGGAGCAGTTCCGTAAATACCACCATATCGAGCTGTGAGAGAGAACGAAATTGAGGAGAGAGAAGCATGACAGCGATCATTCAGTTTTTTACATCGCATTTCTTTGGAAACATGGTGTATGGCATCATCAATAATCTGATCACATTTATATTTGTGTGGTTTATCCACGCGTTTATCCCCTACAAGCCGAAATACCAAAACCGGAAAAACCTGACCCGCGCGACGCTGCTGATGTATGTCGGGCTGGTCATCATCAGCTACCTGCGGGAAGTACCCGGCAACAACGCGATCCCTATTTTCTACCTGCTGATGGCGCTGTATTTTGTCTTTCAGCTGGTCTATCTGTTTACGGTATTTGACGGCAGCGTTGCCATGCTGCTTCTGCTGTTCTTTTTGGAAAAAATCATTGAAATACTGGGAATGGCAGTTTCGGAGGCTCTGTCTATATGGCTGATCCCCGACTATATGTACTATTACCTTTTGGATAATGTGCGGGGCGTGTGGTATTTCAATTCCTCTATTGCGGCGACTGAGCTGATCGTCTGGGGATTCTGCTGGCTTGTTATTCGGCTGGTAAGATATGTGCAGCGCCGCAATGCGCGCTTGGATATCATGGCGTATATCCTGATCCCCGCTTCGCAGTTTATTCTGTTTTTTATTACCCTGGTGCTGTACGCCAATGAGACCAAGACGGCCATTTTTAACCCCTATGGGGTGGCGGCGCTGGTGGCGGGGATGCTGGGCGACCTGGCGCTGTTTGTGATGATCCGCCGGATGAACGAGAACGCCGCGCTGCGGGCCCAGCTGGAGGCCACCCGGATGCAGCAGAGCTACTATACCCTGCTGGAGGAGCAGCAGAAGCAGATCCGTGAGATGCAGCATGACATCAATAACCATGTGGCGGTGATACGCAGCCTGACCGCCGGGGCCCCGGAGGGCACCGACCTGAAGCAGTATGCCGAGGAGGTGGCCGCGCCGAAGCTCATCAACCTGCACTACTGCCGCAACGCCATACTGAACGCGCTGCTGGTGAATAAGGCCGCCGACTGTGAAAAGGCGGGTATTGAGGCGAACTTTGACATAAAGCTGACGGCGGGGACGGCGGGCTTTGATGACTATGACCTGGTGGCGTTGGTGAGCAATCTGCTGGATAACGCCATAGCGGCGGCCTGGGCAGCTGAGCCGAAGCAGGTAGGACTAACCATGCAGACGGCGGATGGGGCGCTTTCCATCCTGTGCCGCAACAGCTGCGGTAAGGGCGCCGAGGGCACCGCCGTGAACCAGGGCAAGATGACCCGCGGCAACGGCAGGGGAATCATCAACCGGGTGGTGAAGAAATACGGCGGCGAGATGGAGACACAGCCGGGCGACGGGTGCTACACCGTGAGTGTGATGGTCTTCGCGAAGGAAGAAGCGGATGAACCGGATAATGGATAAAATTTATCGTTAAACATTAAAAATATATTGACAATCGTTAAATATGATGCTATTCTATGCATGTCAAACCGTTAGGCAGAAACCACTATTGAGGGACATACATGAAGAGTATTCAAAAAATAGCGCTGGTTTTAACCAAGATACTGGAGCTGCTGCACTGGGTGGGCACCGCCAGCATGGCCGCACTGGCCATCTGCAGCGTGGCTGCCGGGCCGTGGCTTTCCGGACTGCTGGAACGCATCCTGCCGCAGTATAGGCCGGAGCTGAACACCTACGGCTATGAAATGACGGTGACCAACGCCGCCGGGGCGGTGGAGCCGCGGGCCGTGCTGCTGTTTGGGATCAGTGCGGTGTTCATTCTTTCGCTGATGGCGATGGTATTCCGGAATGTGCATCTCATCCTAAAAAAATCGCAGGAAAGCACGCCGTTCCAGCCGGATAACATCCGTATGCTGCGGGAGATCGGTATTTTTTGCATTGTCGTGCCGGTGATCGGGCTGGTGATGAGTGCCGTTTCCCGGCTGGTGCAGGGGTTGGACGCCGTGGAGACCAGTGTGAATCTCTACGGCTTTTCGATGGGAATTATCGTGCTGTGCCTGACGCAGAGCTTTGCCCACGGCGCAGCGCTGGAGCAGGATGTAGAAGGACTGGTGTAAAGGGGACTTTGCCTATGGGGAAAATAATATTACGGCTGGACCGCATGATGGTGGAACGCAAAATATCGCTGAATGAGCTGGCCGAACGCGTTGGCATCTCCAATGTCAACCTTTCCAAGATCAAGAACAACAAGGTGACGGCCATTCGCTTTTCCACCCTGGCGGCCATCTGTGAGGCACTGGACTGCGATGCCGGCGATATCCTGGAATACCAAAAAGAAGAATAATGCCTGACCGCACAAAAGAGCCGCCCCGTGGGGACGGCTCTTGATTTTTGACTGATTACAGAAGGCCCTGCACCAGAATGACGATGATGAGCAGGGGGAGAACATAGCGGAAATAGGGACGCAGCCAGCGGGGGAGCTTGGGGCCTTTTCCGGTATTGGCTTCCGCGAGGTAATTTTCGAAGCCCCAGCCCCAGCGGCTGACGCAGAACAGCAGATAGACGACTGCGCCGATGGGCAGCAACAGGTTGCTGACAAGGAAGTCCTCGCTATCCTGCACGCCGCGGGCACCGATGAGGTGCAGATCACCCCAGACATTGAAGCCGAGGATGCAGGGCATGCTGAGCACCAGCATGGCAATGCAGCCGATAAGGGAGGCCTTTTTGCGGCTGATGCCGAAGGTATCCACCGCGAAGGCCAGGAGATTCTCAAACACGGCCAGCACCGTGGAGAAGCTGGCAAAGGTCATGAACAGGAAAAACAGCGTACCCCACAGGCGGCCGCCCTCCATATTGACGAAAACGCTGGGGAGCGTCTGGAAGATGAGGGAGGGGCCGGCATCGGGCTGGACGCCGTAGGAGAAGCAGGCCGGGAAGATGATGACGCCGGCCATAATGGCCACAAAGGTATCCAGGGCGCAGATGCGGGTGGCCTCGCCGGCGAGGGTGTGCTCCCGGCTCATGTAGCTTCCAAAGATCTCCATGGCGGCGATGCCGAGACTGAGGGTAAAGAAGGCCTGATTCATGGCGGCGGTGATGATATTCCCCAGGCCGTTGGTACGGATGCTTTCGGCGGAGGGGAGCAGGTAGAATTTCATGCCCTCGGCGGCGCCGGGCAGCAGCAGGCTATGCACCGCCAGTACAACAATGAGGGCCAGCAGGGCGATCATCATGACCTTGGTGATGCGCTCGAGGCCTTTCTGCACGCCAAAGCTGCAAACCAAAAAGCCCAGAACGACCACGATGACCATAAAGATGGTCATTTCTCCGGGGGAGGAGAGCATCTGGCTGAAGACGCCGCCGATCTCCTCGGTGCCCATGCCGGCGGCAAAATCGCCCCGGAGGAATTTATAAAAGTAATCCACCATCCAACCGGTGACGGTGGTGTAGTACATCATAAGCAGGCAGCAGCCCAGCATGCAGAACCAGCCGTGGATGTGCCACTTCTGGCCCGGCTTTTCGAGGGTCTGGTAGGCCTGTACGGCGCTTTTGCGGCTGGCGCGGCCCACGGCCAGCTCCATGGTCATAACCGGGATGCCCATGATGACCAGGCAGATGAGGTAGAACAGGACGAAGTACCCGCCGCCGTACTGGCCGGTGATATAGGGGAAGCGCCAGACATTGCCGATGCCGATGGCGCAGCCGGCACTGACCAACAGGAACCCTAAGCGGGAACGGAAATTTTCTCTTTGCATACAATACTCCTCATTTCGACTTTATAAAAAGTATTCTTATTATAGGACGGGAGAGGAGCATTGACAAGGAGCAGTTTGGCATTATAATATAAGAAAAAGTTATGATACAGCGGATTGCAGGGACTGGAAAGGAGAAAGGGAGGAAACCGATGAACCGAAACCAACTGAGATACTTTGTGGCGGCGGCGGAGAGCCGGAGCTTTACCAAGGCAGCCGACCAGTTTTTTATCTCCCAGACAGCGGTGACGCAGCAGATACGGCTGCTGGAGGAGATGCTGGGTTGTCCCCTGTTTGACCGGAGTACCCGGCCGGTTTCCCTAACGCCGGCGGGCAAGGCGTTTCTGACCGAAGCGAAGGCGATCCTGGAGCGGATGGATCAGGCCATTGACCGGGCGCACGGGGCTTCCACCGGGCTTTCCGGCAGCCTGCGCATTGGGTACCTAAAGGGCTATGAGCAAAGCGGATTTACCGATTTCCTGCGGGAATTCCACCAGCGGCACGCCAATTTGCTGATCACCTTTTACCGCTGCACCACCGACCAGCTGGCAGCGGGACTTTTGGGGAATCAGTTTGATCTGATCCTGACCTGGGACAGCACCAACCTGAAGCAGGATGAACGGGTGGACTGGCTGCTGGCCGAGGAGGTGGGGCTGGTGGCGGCGCTGTATGCCGGGCATCCGCTGGCGCAGCGGGTGCGGCTGACCCGCCGGGAGCTGCGGGGGGAGCCGATCATTTACATGTCCCCGGCGGAAACGCTGGATTCCTACGGCGACGCGTTTTTTATGAACCTGTATAAGGAGGCAGGCTACCGGCCTAATATCCTGTTCTGCTCCTCCGATAGTGAGAGCATCCTGATGATGGTGGCGGCAGAAGAAGGGGTATCCATTCTGCCGGATTACTCGGCGCGAAAGCATGCTCCGGCGGAAAACCTGGTTTTTATCCCGCTGACCGGACAGGGCGAGCAGGAGGAAGTGATAGCGGCGTGGCGGCGGGACGCCCAAAACCCCGCGCTGGCGCAGTTTGTGGCGGCGCTGCGGCAGGCCGCGCCCTTTGGACGGTGAGGGGCGTATCTGACGGAAACTAGGGGGATAATGGAATATTTTCGTCTGCTCGGCGAAAGGATAGTCTGGACAAGACAACAAGTAAGGGTGAGCCCTCTCCTTATAGAACGCGGCAGGGCTATGCCCTGCCGCCGCTGATTTTGCCCTATGTGCAAAATCAGCACCTATTAAGCGCGAAAGGGAACCCTGATGGTTCCCTTTCACACTATCCTTCCTTCCGAAGGTACAAGTCTAAGCAGCTACCTTGCGAGTGCCCTACGGAAAAATGGGATTTCTGGGGTCCCCACAAGGTCGTAAGACCTTGTGGGGAAAGGAGGGCACACCGAAGCGGAAGAGGGCTGCCCGTAGTGTAGCGGAGGGTCTGCCCGTAGTGTAGCGGAGGGTCTGCCCGATTCAAGTGGAGGTTGTGCCCGACGCGCGGTAAGCGGCCAAAGACACTGTCTTTGGAAACTGCAAGCCTTTTGAAAAAGGCTTGACCGGAAACTTTTACGGTTCTTCTTTGTTGGTTACTGCCGGTGCTCTTCGTCCCACAGCTGTTCGGCGGTGGGCTGCCAGCAGGCGGCGTAGGCCTTGCACTTTTCGCACAGGTGCTCGGCACTTTCCGGCGCCTCCAGATCGGTGGAGCGGGCGCCGCTGCGCTTCACCATCTCCGGCAGGAGATCGGGATTTTCCAGCATGGGGCAGGGCCGCAGGTGGTTGCCATTGAAGGGCTGACCCTTGCGGTATTCCAGGAATAGCGGCTGCTGCAGGCACTCCAGAAAGCTCTTTTCCCGGATATTGGCGCCGGAATAATGGATAAAGACGCAGGGCTCCACATCACCGGCCGCATTGATATGACAGTAAATGCGCCCGCCGGCCACACAGCCGCCGGCAAATTCACCGTCATTCTGGAAATCGATGCAGTAGAGCTCCTTGCCGCCGGTCACGCCGCGGATCTCCCGCACACGGTTTTTCATGTAGGTGCGCTGCTCGGGGGTCAGCAGCAGATCGGTGGAGGCGCCCATGCCGACCGGCATGTAGTGGAAGTACCAGGCGAAGATGCAGCCCTTACTGATGAGCAGATCGAGGAATTCATCGCTGGTGACGGTCTTATAATTCTTGGCAGTGTAGCAAATGGAAACGCCGAAGGGGATCTTGTAGCGGTGCATCAGCTCCATGGCGGCCAGCGCCTTCTGGAAGTGGCCCTCGCCGCGGCGGCCGTCATTGGCTTCCTCAAAGCCCTCGATGGAGACGGACACAAAGAAATTGCCGACCCGCAGCAGCTCCCTGCAGAAATCATCATCGATGAGGGTGCCGTTGGTAAAGGCGTGGAATGCCATATCCCGGTGCTTTTCGCACAGGCGAATGATATCCTTTTTGCGGATGAGCGGCTCGCCGCCGGTAAAGAGGCAGGCATGGGTACCCAGCTCCTTGGCCTCGGTGAGGACTCGATCCATCTCCTCAAAGGTCAGGCTTTGCCGGTGGCCGTATTCTGCCGCCCAGCAGCCGGTGCAGTGCATATTGCAGGCGGAGGTGGGGTCCATAAGGATGAGCCAGGGGATATTGCAGCCATACTTTTCAGCATTCTTCTGTGCCTGCTGGTAGCCGCGGAAGCCACCCTCATACACCGCGTTGGTGAGGAAGGTTTTGAGGATATAGGGGTCGGTTTCGTCCAGAATTCGCTGGACATAGTGCGCCCACTTGCCCTCCGGCTGGCCCGCAATCATATGCAGCACCTCGAAGGATTCCTTCTTCCACACGCTGCCCTGGATCTTTTCGGCCATATCCACCAGGTCCTGCGCGGCGGAGGCGGCATCCGCTGTTTTTCCCTTTTGGATGAAGTTTTCCAGCACCTTCTCGAAGGCCTTGCGTTCTGCCGCATGGGCGGCTTTTTCCATCAGTGTCATAGTCAGTTCCCGTTCCTTTCCCGGTAGTACAGGGCAAAGCCCTTTATTTCCTCTTCATTGTAGCGCCGGGGCGGCTCGGAGCCCATCGGCAAAAGTCGGCGGATGAGAAAATTTGGGACAGGGGAGCCAAACTGTGAAACAGCCGGGGGACGGTTTTTCTGTGAAAAAGCTCCTAACCTAAAGTGAACTTTAGGGTTCATAATGAAAATAGCAACAAAATGGAAGGAGAGCGCCTATTATGAGCTTTGCGGAAGTAAAAAAGAACTTTGGCTTTGGCTGTATGCGGCTGCCCATGCAGGGCGAGGAGGTGGACCTGGCACAGTTTAGCCAGATGGTGGACGAATACCTGGCGGCGGGATTCAATTGCTTTGATACCGCGCGGGTGTACCTGGGCGGCAAAAGTGAGCCCGCCTGCCCCCAGCATCTGCCCATCCGCCAATACCTGAAAGATGCAGCAAAGGAGTTTGAGAAGAAATGATGGAATACTGTAGGCTGCCAAGGGGCGAAGAACGCCTGAGCACGCTGGGCCTGGGGCTCTGCGGCAGGAGCCTCCGCACACATACGGCATCCAACAGGATATCGATAAGGAGATGCGATCTTTTGTGTAAAAAAAAGCCGCGCGGCCCGATGGACCGCGCAGCGATTTTATTCCCAATGGGGTTGTTCCTCTTTGGGCTGGTACACCAGCCGGGCCGCCGGAATGATAAGTGCCCCGAGGGCATTGCCCAGCGCCACCAGCACTACCACCAGCACAGCCTGGCCGCTGAAGATACGGGCATTGCAGAAGTAGAAAATATCAGCGATGGAGTGCTCGAATCCGCAGAGAATGAAGGTGGGGATGCAAATAAGGATGCCCAGCACCGTTCCCCGGGTCTTGTAGATCTCGACGCAGATAAAGATAAGGATGCCGCAGAAGATACCATCCACCAGCAGGATAAGAGGCGCTTTGGTCAGGCGGGCCTCACACAGGGCCAGCACGGCACCGGCCGGTCTGCGAGCCAGGCCCGCTATCAGGCAGCCCACGGCATTACAAGGCAGAGAAAGCAGCGTCTGCCAGCGTTCCTGCCGACTTTGGCCCAGCCAGTAGCCAATTTTTCCGGTATACAGATCGAACCCAAACAGGGTGATGGTGATGAGCCCCACAGTGAAGAACACCGCCCCCACTACACGGTTTTCGCAGCCCAGGTACACATAGCCGCCGATAGAGATCATCAAACCAGCCAGCACGCCGCGCACCGCGCAGGGTAAAAGTTTCATATTCCCGGTCCCCTTGCCTTTGATTAGGATGGAGATAGTATACCAAATTTCGCGGTATTCGTCAAATTTATAACAAGGTTGCCCTTGTTTCCCTATAAAAAGAAGCCAACCGCGGGGGCTGGCTTTCCTTTGTCGTAAAAAGATCACAGGTCCTTGGGGTCTTTGCCGCCAAATTGCCGGTACAGCCGTATGTAGATCTCCTTTTGAAGATCGGCGGGGCAGCGCTCCACTACAATGGCATTGGCAAGGCCCACCACCCGGCCCTTATCATCGTAGACCCAGCAATTGCGGTCGGGTTGGTTGCATTTGCTGCATTGGGGAATGATATTGCCGGGGCCCAACGGCCGGCGGGGATCCTTGTGCCCCTTTTGCAGCTTGGTAAGGGTATTTTTCCAGTAACGGTGTGGTTCGCCCTCCCGGGAGCCGCAGCAGGCACAGCGGTAATCATACTTTGCCTTCAGCGCTTCCCAGTAGTCAGCATCCATTTGTTCCTCCCGACGCTCCGCCGTAAAGCCCGGATAGCACTCCTCCAGCGTTTGCAGGCGGTATTCCCCGGACTTCATCCCCTCCGAAGCCAAGTCATTGCGCTCCCCGGAAAGGATGCACCAGCCCTGCTGGGCACCCAGGTGCCTAGCCTGCTGCACATCATTCACATCCGGGTAGTACTGCCGAATAAACTCGGTGAGTTCCTTTTTGCTGACGGTGCGGGTATGGGGGTAACCCTGCGCTAGATATACCAGCGTCAGCGCATATTTGGTGTACTGCCCGGCCTGCCGCAGCCGGGGCAGCCTTACCCCCTGGGATACCAGAAATTCCTGGTGGTGCTGTTCAATCAGCCGATAGGTTTCTTCAATCTGTTGGTCGGTCAACCGCATGGGGTCACTCCTTTCCGGCATCTGTTCCTTTCTTTTCAGGGCGCTTTGCATCTCCTGGACAATGGCCACCGAGAGCAGCGGCGGCACCGCATTGCCGATCTCCAGCCGCTTCATACCATCGGAGCCATAGAACCGGTAATCATCCGGGAAGCTTTGCAACCGGGCACCCTCCCGGATGGACATGGCGCGGGAATCCCGCGGGTGAATGCAGCGGGAGGAGGAGGGACAGGCAAAATTTCGGGTGATGGTGGTGGAGGGACGCTCCCACCACAGCTTGGCATAGGTATTGCCGTAGCCGCTTTTGGGGCGGATCTCCTCCGGCAGGTCATCCTTGGATTGACCATCCTGCAAAGTCTGCATAATGCGGATGAGGTGCGCGCCGTTTTTGGGGGCAGCGTGTTCCGTTACCAGCTGCCCGGCACCTGCCCGTACAAACCGCAGAAATTCGTTCTCCGCGACCCCGGCGTAGTGGCTGGCACTCTCCCCGCTTTTTAGTTGGGGAAGGTCTCCTATAGCATCCTTTAGCGTTACATAGGGCTTTTTCCCCGGGCCGTGGGTTGGAACCGGAAAAATGTAGTTATTTTCTCCCTTCATCCCCACCAGGATCACCCGTTCCCGCTGCTGCGGCACACCAAAATCGACAGCATTGAGGATATCGTGGCGCACATCGTAGCCCAGCGCCCGGAACTCGCTTTCCACCCGCTGGAACAGGCGGCCGTGATCCATGCTGAGGATGCCGGTCACATTCTCAAAGATAAATGCCTGCGGCTGCAAAATCTGCAGGATACGCTTATACTGTAAAAAGAGATTCGCCCGGTCATCCATCCGGCGCTTACCCAGCGTGGAATAGGATTGACAGGGTGGGCCGCCTACCACAATATCCACCTGCTGCCCACCCAGGGCCCCGGCCAGCCGTTCTTTGGTTAGGTCAGCGATATCACAATTCAACATCTTTACCCCGGGGTGATTGAGGGAATAGGCCGCTGCAATGTCCTTTTCTATCTCATTGGCCGCCAGGATGCGAAAACCCGGCAGCTGGGAAAAACCGTAGCTCAGCCCGCCCACCCCGGCAAAGAGATCCACGATATGATATTGTTTCATCGTACATCCCTCCTGTCGGGTCGTCCTGCAAAATCTTCTACCAGTATAATGCGCGCCGTCGCCAGCGTCAAGCCGGAGAACAGGCTTTACAGCGCCGTTCCTTTGGTTGGCCGGTACAGACCGCCAAGGTCGGCGCCTTCCAGTGTCAGCAGCTTGATCTTATTCTCCAGCCCGCCGGCGTAGCCGGTAAGGCTGCCGCCGCTGCCCACTACCCGGTGGCAGGGGATGATAATGGAAACACGGTTATGCCCCACGGCGCCGCCCACCGCCTGCGCCGAAAAATGTGTCAGGCCGCGCTGCCGCGCCAGTTCCCCGGCCAGCGCGCCATAGGTGGTGGTCTGCCCATAGGGGATCTGCAGCAGAAGCTGCCACACCGCCCGCTGAAAATCCGAGCCCACAGGATGCAGCGGCGGAGTAAAATCCGGCTCCCGGCCGGTAAAGTAGGTATCCAGCCAGCGGCAGGCCTCTTCCAGAGCCGGCGTGCGCTGCTCCTCCCTTTGCTGCGGCAGTCCGGCCGCAAAGTACTTCTGTCCTTCCAGCCACAGACCGGTCAGACCCTCCTCATCGGCAGCCAGCAGCAGGCGTCCCAGCGGGGAGGCGTAATGGGTAATAAAGCAGCTCATGGCATATCCTCCTTGCAAGCATTATTATACCATTACTATACCACAAAAGCCCCCGCCTGCCCCGTTTTTCCTCCATGGTTCGGTTTGTTTACAAAAAGCCGCTGGAACGGTAGGGCCGCCGCATGCTATAATAGGGAAAAATAGAGCCGGAAGGAGATGCCCCATGTCCCAGATCACCAAACGCGCGCTGGAGCAATCGCTGAAAAACCTGCTGCGGGAAAAACCGCTTTCCAAAATCACTGTCACTGATATCACCGAGGACTGCGGCATCAGCCGCATGACCTTCTACTATCACTTCAAGGATATCTACGACCTGGTGGAATGGGCCTGCATGGAGGACGCTGCCAAGGCACTGGCCAACAAAAAGACCTACGATACCTGGCAGCAGGGCTTTATTCAAATCTTCCACGCGGTGCGGGAAAATAAGGTCTTTGTGATGAATGTCTATCGGTGCGTCAGCCGGGAGCAGGTGGAAAAATACCTGGTCCCCCTCACCGATCAGCTCATCATGGGTGTCATTGCGGAGCGCTCCGCCGGAATGACGGTGCGGGAGGAGGATAAGCAGTTCATCGCGCAGGTCCACTCCTATTCCTTTGTGGGGCTCATGCTGGATTGGATCAAGGACGATATGCGGGCCGAGCCGGAGCTGCTGGTGAATGTTGCCTCTGGTAATACGCTGCAACTGAACGAAGTACTGA
>VOFK01002494.1_pt1 | contig 19709 bp, 32 predicted proteins | sample 5384121 | NCBI WGS metagenome assembly VOFK01 (sample SAMN12384730, study PRJNA508395) | human gut metagenome | isolation source: healthy gut J | host: Homo sapiens
TGAAAAGCCGGGCTATATCCTCTGTAAGATGGTCGAAGCCCATGTTCTTGAGCTTCCTTAAAATATCTCGACATGCTGACCGTGTGGATCGCTCTGGGTGGAGATACAGCCGGAGCGACGGTGTCTTGGTCGCGCTTCTTGGTAGCTTCCGGAAGCGCGGTGGCGATGTTGCGGAAGCCTGTTCAGCGCGTGCCGCAGGATGTCGATGCCGTTCTTGGATGGACAGCTCTCGACGAACTTCTCGGACGACGTCGTCATGATAGTGCTTTGTAGCCGAGCAGGCCTCCTGGCCGCGAAGCAGCATCTGCAGCTTCGCGCTCAGCCGGCATGGCCTTTGCGGATGGATCGTCGCGCAGTCTCTGCCAGAGATCCTCGCCCAGGTAACGCAGAGTCGAACGTGGCACCGCCCCAGCATATTCGGCACTGAATAGCCGGCCTTTGTTCATTCTCCGGTATCGGCAAAATCGGAATACGGAAGACGGTCGCCATCAAAGACTGGTTGGCATCATCGAAGGACAAGCTGGTATTTGAACTTTTTTCATGTGTGTTCCTCCATATCACGCCGTATGGCGTACTCGACTTTGGGATACATCGGGTGCCACACGCTGCAGCGAGAAAGCCGCGCTATCATCCAGTATATCCTGATGCGGTCATAAAATCAGTGCTGTTGTACTTTTTGCGAAATGCGTCGTTCCGCTGGTGCCTGGACACGGAGCTTCCCGGGTCAAGCAGCCTTACAGCTGGGTATCTTCGCGGCGACCAGAGCCTTGCCGGCCTTCGTTTCGGTTTTCTGTACTTCTGCGCGAAATTTTGATGAGTGTCCTGGTTTTGACGTCCACCGGCAGCGCTGGCGTAGGTGTCGCGTGGCCGATGTTGGTGGCGACGTGCCGGTCAGCCTGGTTTCGATCTTCAAAGCGAAGTACGGCAGTTTCGGTGGCCTTGTTGATATCGCCGTTCAGGATGGCGTCGATGATGCCGCGGGTGTCCTTGATTGGATACGATGCTTCGGTGCCGTTCCAGCCGGTGCTGATGAGGTAGGCCTTTGCGCCGCTCTTTCCATTTTCGACGAGTTTCGGCGTACTTGGTCGGGATGTAGTTTCGAGGAACTGCCTGGCCGAAAGCAGGCGGAGAAGGTCGGGGGGCTCGGTGATGCCGCGCCGGTGCAGCCAGCTTTCAGCTTTGCAAAAGCCGGACAGGAAGTAGTACTTGGTCTGCTCCGGGGTCAGGATGGAGACGGGAGGCAGAACGCCGAATGCGTCAGCGGACAGGAAGATGACGTTCGGCGCCGGGAGCGAAACCGGGCGGACGATCTTCTCAATGTGGTCGATGGGGTAGGAAACATTTTGTTCTCGGTGACGGACTTGTCGGCGAAGTCGATCTTGCCGTCCTTGTCGAAAGCGTGACGTTCTCCAGCAGCGCGTTGCTTGATGGCGTTGTAGATGTCGGGCTCCGGACTCCTTTTTGTCGAGGGTTGATGACGGCTTGGCAGCCGCCCCTCGAAGTTAAACACGCCGTTGTCGTCCCAGCCGTGCTCGTCGTCGCCGATGAGAAGGCGCTTGGGGGTCGGTGGAGAGGGTGGTCTTGCCGGTGCCGGACAGGCCGAAGAAGAAGATGGCGGTGTTTCGCCGTTCATGTCGGTGTTGGCGGAGCAGTGCATGGAAGCGATGCCCCTTGAGTGGGAGATAGTAGTTCATCATGGAGAACATACCCTTCTTCATCTCGCCGCCGTACCAGGTGTTGATGATGACCTGTTCACGGCTGGTGATGTTGAAGGCAACGCAGGTCTCTCGGAGTTGAGGCCCAGCTCCTTATAGTTCTCGACCTTCGCCTTCGAGGCGTTGTAGACGACGAAGTCCGGCTCAAAGTCCTCTGCCAGTTCCTCCTCGGACGGGCGGATGAACATGTTGGTGACGAAGTGTGCCTGCCAAGCAACTTCCATGATGAAGCGGATGGCCATGCGGGTGTCCTTGTTGGCACCGCAGAATGCATCAACCACGAACAGACGCTTGTTGCACAGCTCGTTTGACAGCCAGCTCCTTGACGGTGCTCCAGACCTGCTCGCTCATGGGATGGTTGTCGTTCTTGTACGCGTCGGAGGTCCACCACACGGTGTCCTTGGAGTTGTCGTCAACGACGATATACTTGTCTTTGGGGGAGCGGCCGGTGTAGACGCCGGTCATAACGTTCACAGCACCCAGTTCACTGACCTGGCCGACCTCATAGCCTTCCAGACCGGGCTTCGTCTCTTCGGCGAAGAGCATCTCGTAGGAAGGGATTGTGGACGATCTCGGTGGTGCCGGAGATGCCATACTTGCTCAAATTCAGTTCTGCCATCGTATATTAACCTCTTTCTAAAAAATTAAAAATTCTGGCTGGTGAAGCATGTTTCCAGTTAGGCCATTGTTCACCAATTAGCAGTATATCACGGTTCGTCAAGAATATCCACAACAATTTTCTGCATTGCGCTTTTTTATTGATTTTGCCGGTTTTTTCCGCGAGTATTCGGCAAAATTGTCCCAGAACCGGTAAAAAGCACAAAAGCATGGAATGGAAAAAAGCATGAAAAACTAAGAAAATTCAGGTGTCAACAGACACAAACGCCGGTGTGCCCGAAAATGGGGCACACCGGCGGGAAATGCGGGTCGTTATCGAAGCTCGGAAGTATCCGCTTCCTTCTTTTTGGACAGTCGCTTCTGCAGCCAGTCTTTGCCGTCAACATAGCGGGAGACGATGAAGGAGACAACGTAATCGCCAGCAGAGTTGACCATCGTTGCGGGGGGATCGACCAAATTGCCGAGCGCCAGTGCGATAGGGAAGGCGACGGCCAGATGCTCCGGGAAGAAGATCGAGCACAGGACGAGTTCGCCCGTGCCGCCGCCGCCGGGGATGCCGGACATGGCGACCGAAGAGAACACGGCAACGATGATCGCAAGGATTGCGCGGCCCGTCGTGAAGTCCTGCCCGAACATTCCGAACAGGAACGCGACCTTGATGATGGCGGACATGGCGGAGCCGTCCATGTGCATCGTCGCGCCGAGCGGGATGACGATGTTGGAAACATCCGTGGAGATGCCGTTTCCTCCGCAACCTCCATGTTGGTCGGGATCGTTGCGACAGACGAGCAGGTGCCGAAACTCATGGCAGCTGGGCGGAACAGCTTGGAGAACATGACTTTCGCGGCCCCCCTGCCGCCGCCGAAGCGGGCGTAGATCGGGGAGAAGACGAGCATGTAGACAAAACTCAGAATATAATAGATCGCAAGCGCGCGGCCATAATCGCCGATGAGGTCAGAGCCGTGGTAGGCGATGAGATACGCGAAGAAGCCGAAGAAGCCGATGGGCGCGTAATAGGTGATGATCTTGAACGTCTTCATGATGCAGTTCGTGACGTCCTCAAGCAGCTTCGCGGTCTTCGTCTCTGCGCCGCCCGCCATCTGGATGCCGAAGCCGAACAGAATCGCTGCGACGATGAGCGGCAGAATGGCCCTGCGGCTGAACAATTCAGTAAAGTCGGGCTTCGTGAAGAAGTTGACGATCATGTCGGCCACGCCCAGCGTGCCGCCAACCTCACCTTCAATCATCTCATATTCACCCACGACCGGCGGAATGAGCCGCACCGTCACATACATGATAACGGAGGCGATCGCGGCGGTCACGAGGAAGGTTGCAATGGTCACGCCCATGATCTTGCCGCGCGCCTGGCGCTCTGCATGTTGGCGATCGACGACGAAATAGAGCAGAACACTGTGGGAACGGCGATGCAGAACATCAGGTTCAGGAACACCGTGCCGAGCGGCTCGAGCACGGTCGCGCCCTTGTCGACAATAATCGTTTCGCCGTCAACGACTTCCATGACTGCGGGCCAGATTGCGCCCACGACGCAGCCGGCGACGATACCGGTCAGCATCAGGATCAGAAATCCGTAGCTTTTCCAGAAGTTACTCTTTTTCATACTGTTTCCTTCCTCCTTTTTACAAGCTTCAAAATTGCCTCGTCCAGAATCTCGCCCGCGCAGACCATCGCTGCCGGGCCAGCCAGGTACAGGTTTTCGAATGCTCCGTTTTTCTCCTCCGCATCAACCGTCAGCTCACCGCCGTCCATGCGGACGCGGACGTTTTTGCCGCTGACCCTTCCAAGAAGCGTCAGCGCTGCCGCGACCGAGCCTGTGCCTGTGCCGCAGGCGAGCGTAAAGTCCTCTACGCCGCGCTCATACGTCTTTTCAGAAGTTCATCCGGGCCGGTCACTCGTAGAAGTTGATGTTCGCGCCCTTTGGCAGCGCCGGATGATTCCGAGGTCCGGCCGAGCCGCCGAAGTGCGTCCTCGCTCCTGCTCAGCCAGAGCGGGCATTTCCAACGCCAGATGCGGGATGCCGGGGCTTCCAAGCTCCACGTAGCTGCACCGATATGTCCTGCCGTCTACAGTCAGCTGCTTTTCCAGTTCCACAACGGACGGCGTGTTGAGCCGGATGCGGTATTGATCCTCTGTGATGCGCCAGCCGGTCACAAGTCCTGCGGTCGTTTCTACGCGCTGTATGGGGCCTGCGTAGCCGCGTGTATAGCCGTACCGGCAGATGCACCGCGCGCCGTTGCCGCACATTTCGCCGGGCGAGCCGTCGGAATTGTAGAACCGCATGCGGTAATCCGCATCGCCCTCCGCCCGTGTCACGAGCATCAGACCGTCTGCGCCGATCGACCGCCGCCGGTCGCACAGCGAACGGGCCAGAAAGCGGACGCGGCGCTTTCGTCGAACGGCTCCGCAATGGCGTCAAGCAGGATAAAGTCGTTGCCCGCACCGTTCATCTTGGTAAATCGCACCTGCGTCCCTCCCGTTGTCTTTCTGTTGGTATTATATGCCTTACACGGAAAGAAGTAAATGCAAAATCGTGCTGAAAACATTGCATAAAATGCTCTGCATGCCGCTGCATTGACTTTCGCTTTCGTTCACGCTAGAATAAAGAAAACATGCACAGGAGGAATGATACCGTGCAGAAATGCTATAATTGCGGGAAGGAAGTGGACGACAACGTCCTGATCTGCCCGGACTGCGGTGCGCTGGTCAAGCGTTACGGAAGGCCGGAGTCTGCGCAGCCGGAGCAGGAAGCAGATCCATTTCCGCGGGAGACAGCCTTCGATACCCAGCCGCAGCCGCGCGGCGCTGTCTGGCGGCAGGAGGACGGCAAGCTGAAATTCAGCGGCTATGTGACGTTCTGGCTGGTCCTGTGCGCGATCTATCTGGGCAATATACTGTTGAGTTTCGCCATCACACTGCTGGTCTACCGGTTCCGGGACTTCTATTTTGAGATCCTGGGGCAGTTTGAAGAGCTGGCCTATATGGAAGAGTACCTGAGACAGCTGCTGTCGATCATTGAGGCCGAACCGATCCGTTTAATCGTGGTCGGCGTGCTGGTCGCCGTGCAGTTCGGCTGCGTGGTCTGGTTCCTCGCGTCGAAGCGGAAGCTGGCGTTTTATATTCTGACCGTTGCGGCTGTGCTGCTGAGTGTCTTGCAGCTAATTTTGGGCGGCGGCCTGACTGCGCTGATCTATTTGCTCGGCCCATTTACCGCATGGCTGCTCCTGCGCGGCAGCTGGAGATTGCTGCGGTAAATTGCAGCAGCTTTATGAATCGCGCTCAGGCGGATTGCGCGAATCGAATACCCTGCAGAACCCCGGAGGGTGCGTCCTCCGGGGCTTTCTGCCTGCAAAAAGGGGCTGCCGGGGCATTCATACATAAGATATGAATTGTTCACAAATAATTTAAGTCTGTAGGTATTGACAACGCTGGCAGGCGGTGGTACACTGCGTTTAGCACTCAGGGATAAAGAGTGCTAAGGCGAAAGGAGGAACGAACCATGGAGCTTTCAGACCGGAAAAAGAAGATCCTGCGTGCGATCGTAGATCTTTACATCCGCACGGCGGAGCCGGTGGCGTCCAAGACCATTGCGCAGATGCCGGACATGGATTTTTCCTCCGCGACCATCCGCAACGAGATGGCGGAGCTGACGGCGCTTGGGTATCTGGAGCAGCCGCACACCTCCGCCGGACGCATCCCGTCGCCTGCCGGGTACCGGCTGTACGTCGACGAGCTGATGCAGGACTACCGCCTGTCGACCGATGAAACGAAGTCGATCAATCAGGCGATGGAACTCAAAATGCAGGAGGTTGATAAGGTCGTCTCGCAGGTCGGCAAGCTTGTCTCGCAGATGACGAATCTGCCCGCCTACGCCATGGCGGCGCATTCCGCCGGGCTGACGGTCAAGCGGTTCGACCTGATCCTTGCGGACAGCGGCAGCTTTATTCTCGTCGTGATGCTGAGCGACAGCTCCGTCAAGAATAAGCTCATTCGGCTTCCGGTCGAGCTGACAGAGACGGATCTGAAGCTTCTCGGCGCGGTCTGAATGCAAGCGTCACGGAGCTGACCGCCGAACAGCTCAGCCCCGAGCTTCTGTCCCGCGTGACCAGAAGCGCCGGAAATGCGTCGAGCCTCGTGCCCGTCATCATGGATTTCGTCACATCGCTTCTGCACCAGGAGCACAGCGAGGTCTACATGACCGGGCAGGCCAAGCTTCTCGGCCAGCCGGAGTACCACGACATTGACAAGGCGCAGAAAATGCTCTCCGCACTTGACGAGGATGTGGTTTCCAATCTTCCTGCCGCGCTTTCCCCGGACAGCCGGACGCAGATCCTGGTCGGCCCGGAAAACGTGTCGAAGGAGCTGCGCGACACGAGCGTTGTCATGACGAAGTTCGACATCGGCGACGGCATGCAGGGCCTGATCGGCGTGGTCGGCCCGACGCGAATGGATTACGCGCAGATCACCGCCCGGCTGAGCTACTTCGCTGAGAACCTGAGTCGGATGTTCCAGAAAAACCAGACCCCGGCGATCGAAGGGCCGGAAAATAAGCACAATGACCCGGAGGCATAGATATGAGTAAGAAAACAAACAGCAATCCGGCTTCGGAGGAAAAGGCACAGACCGCTTCCGCAGCCGAGCAGACAGAAGAAGCGCGCAGCAGACCGAAGCCGAGGCCGCGAAGCAGTCCAGGAAAAAAAAGCCCGAGGAAGCCAAGCAGCAGGAGGCAAGCGAGTTTGAAAAGGCGCAGCAGGCGCTGGCACAGGAGCATGACAGCTATCTGCGGCTGGCCGCCGAATACGACAACTACCGCAAGCGCAGCCAGAAGGAAAAGGAAAGCCTCTACACCGACATCCGTTCGGAGACGGTCGAGAAATTCCTTCCCGTGTATGACAATCTCGAGCGGGCGCTGGCGCAGGAGACGCAGGACGCCGCGTTCAAAAAGGGCGTCGAGATGACGATGAACCAGCTTGTTTCCGTCATGGAAAAGCTGGGCGTCGTAAGCTTCGGCGCGGCAGGCGAGGTCTTTGACCCGCAGCTTCATAACGCGGTCATGCACGTCGAAGACGAAGCACTTGGCGAAAACGTCATTGCAGAGGTCTTCCAGAAAGGCTTCAAGGTCGGCGAAAAGTCGTTCGCTTCGCAATGGTAAAGGTCGCAAATTAAAAAAGCACCCTAAGCCGGGGAACCGGCAGCATCTAAATTTGTAAATACAGGCATTCATATAGGAGGAAATTATTATGAGTAAGATTATTGGCATTGACCTTGGCACTACCAACAGCTGCGTCGCCGTTATGGAAGGCGGCGAACCCGTCGTGATCGCAAACGCCGAAGGCAACCGCACCACCCCGTCTGTTGTCGCGTTTTCCAAGACCGGTGAAAGAATGGTCGGTCAGGTCGCAAAGCGTCAGGCCGTTACCAACCACGAGCGCACCGTCGCTTCCATCAAGCGCCACATGGGCTCTGATTATAAGGTCGATATCGACGGTAAGAAGTACACTCCGCAGGAAATCTCGGCCATGATTCTGCAGAAGCTGAAGGCAGATGCAGAAGCCTATCTGGGCGGCACCGTCACTGAGGCCGTCATTACCGTTCCTGCATATTTCAACGACGCACAGCGTCAGGCCACCAAGGACGCCGGCAAGATCGCAGGTCTTGACGTCAAGCGTATCATCAACGAGCCGACCGCAGCCGCTGGCCTACGGCGTCGACAAGGAAGCCGAGCAGAAGGTCATGGTCTACGACCTCGGCGGCGGCACGTTCGATGTTTCCATTCTGGATATCGGCGACGGCGTTATCGAAGTCCTGGCCACCAACGGCAACACCCACCTCGGCGGCGATGACTTTGATGAGTGCGTCATGAACTACCTCGTTTCCGAATTCAAGAAGGCAGAGGGCATCGATCTGTCGAACGACAAGGTTGCCATGCAGAGTCTGAAGGAAGCAGCCGAGAAGGCCAAGATCGAACTGTCCGGCGTGACCTCCACGAACATCAACCTGCCGTATATCACCGCTGACGCGAAAGGCCCGAAGCATCTCGACGTCACGCTCACGCGTGCGAAGTTCAATGAGCTGACCGCGCATCTGGTCGAAGCGACCGCAGGCCCGGTCAAAGCAGGCGATGTCCGATGCTGGTTTGACTGCCAACGATATTTCAGCAAGGTCTTCTGCTGGTCGGCGGCTCCACCCGTATCCCTGCTGTGCAGGATGAGGTCAAGAAGCTGACCGGCAAGGAAGGCTTCAAGGGCATCAACCCCGACGAGTGCGTCGCTGTCGGCGCAGCGATCCAGGGCGGCGTGCTTGGCGGCGACGTCAAGGGCCTGCTGCTGCTGGACGTCACCTCCGCTGTCTCTTGGCATTGAGACGATGGGCGGCGTGTTCACCAAGCTGATCGACCGCAACACCACCATCCCGACCAAGAAGAGTCAGGTGTTCTCCACCGCTGCGGATGACCAGACCTCTGTTGAGGTTCATGTCCTGCAGGGTGAACGTGAGATGGCAGCCGACAACAAGACGCTCGGCAAGTTCCAGCTGACTGGCATCGCGCCCGCGCCCAGAGGCGTTCCGCAGATCGAGGTCACGTTCGACATCGACGCCAACGGCATCGTGAACGTCTCCGCCAAGGATCTCGGCACCGGCGCCGAGCAGAAGATCACCATCACCGCTTCCTCCAACCTCTCGAAGGAAGACATCGACAAGGCTGTCCGCGAAGCGGAGCAGTATGCGGCGCAGGATAAGGCCCGCAAGGACGAGGTCGACACCCGCAACAACGCCGACCAGATCATCTACCAGTCCGAAAAGACCCTGAACGAAATGGGCGATAAGGTCACAGAGGCTGAGAAGGCCCCCGTCAAGGAAGCCATTGAGAAGCTGAAGACCGCCCAGAAGGGCACCGACCTCGCCGCCATCAAGGCTGCAACCGAGGAAGTCCAGAAGGCGTTCTACGCCGTGTCCGAGAAGCTCTACAAGAACGCGGCCCCGCAGGGCGAGCCGAACGCCAACCCGAACGCCGGTCAGGCCGGCCAGCAGGCGGGCGGCAATGACGACGGCGTCGTCGACGCGGACTACGAAGAGGTCAAGGACAGGCACGTGAGCGGCGCAAGCTTGACAGGGGCGGCGTGACCGCCCCTATCGGCTGTTACTCACCGAATCTGAGGTGAGATAGTATGGCAGATCAGAACAAACGAGATTACTACGAGGTGCTGGGCGTTGAGAAAAACGCGTCCGACGCCGAGATTAAAAAGGCCTACCGCAAGCTGGCCATGAAATACCACCCCGATCAGAATCCCGGTGATAAAACCGCCGAGGAAAAGTTCAAGGAAATCAACGAGGCGTATGAGGTTCTGTCCGATGCCGATAAAAAGGCCCGGTATGACCAGTACGGCTTCGCAGGCGTAGACCCGAATTTCAACCCAAACGCAGGCTTCGGCGGCTTTGGAGGCGGCGGCTTCAGCGGCTTCGGGGATTTCAGCGATATCTTCGGCGATTTCTTCGGCGGCGGCGCGTCGTCGTCCGGCCGCAGAAGAGGCCCGGCGAAGGGCCAGAACGTCGTCAGCGAGATCGAGATCAGTTTTGAGGACGCGGCTTTCGGCTGTGAACGCGAGATCACCTTCTCCCGCATCGAAACGTGCAGCACCTGCCATGGAAGCGGCGCAAAGGAGGGCACGAGCCCCCAGACCTGCTCGTACTGCCATGGCACCGGCACGGTGCGCACCCAGCAGAATTTCATGGGCATGACCATGCAGTCCAATCAGCCGTGTCCGAAGTGCGGCGGCAGCGGCACCATCATCACCGACCCCTGCACCGCCTGCCGCGGCAAGGGCAAGGTGCGCCACACGAAGACCGTCCGGGTCAAAGGTTCCTGCTGGCATCGACGATGGACAGTCCTTCCGCGTGCGCGACGAGGGCAATGCCGGCTCGAACGGCGGCCCGAACGGCGATCTGCTCGTGACCGTTTCCGTGCGCAAGCACCCGATCTTCACGCGTGACGGAGCGAACGTCATGTGCCAGATGCCCATTTCGTTCACGCAGGCCGCGCTCGGCGCGTCCATCGAGGTGCCCACACTCGACGGCAAGGTGCGCTATCAGATCCCCGAGGGCACGCAGACCGGCACGACCTTCCGCCTGCGCGGCAAGGGCATTCCCTATGTCGGCTACAAGACGCGCGGCGACCAGTTCGTCACCGTCGTCGTTGAAACGCCGACAAAGCTCACGCGGAGCAGAAGGAGCTCTTAAAGCAGCTCGAATCCTCCGTCGGCGACGACGGCCAGCCCAAGCGCAAGAGCTTCTTCGATAAGCTCAAGGGCTGAACCCATCCATAAAAAATTGACGCGCCTGCGGCATTTCGCCGCAGGCGCTTTACGTTTGTCAAGAGGGTTACGATGCACCGCAGTTTTTCTTAAGAGGCTGGACTCTGGATGCGCCGGAGAAATCGCCGTAGACCATTGCGCCGGTCGGCAGACGCTGGCGCACGCGCCGCAGGCAGTGCACTTGTCCCAGTCGATGCGGGCAAGGAAATTGTCGACGGTGATGGCGCCCTGCGGGCAGGTCTTTTCGCACTTATGGCAGCCGATGCAGCCGGAGGAGCAGACCTTCCGGGTATACGGGCCGTTGTGATAGCTCGAGCAGAGCACCTCTGTGCGGATGATATCCGGCACGATCTCAATGATCTTCTGGGGACACGTCTGCGCGCAGATGCCGCAGCCGATGCATTCCGTATGATCAACGCAGGCAATGCCGTCCTGCATGGAGATTGCCCCCTGTGGGCAGGCCTTGGCGCAGTCACCGAAGCCCATGCAGCCGAAGATGCAGCTGCCGTTGCCGCCGTAGAACAGCTTCGCCGCCGCGCAGGAGGGGATGCCCCGGTAGTCAGCCTTGACGCTTGTAGCCTCGCACGTTCCCGCGCACTGCACAACGGCGATCTTTTTTCCACAACGTCCTCAGCCGCCACGCCGAGCAGCGCCGCGATCTGCGCCGCGACTGCATCCGCGCCGGGAACGCAGAGGTTTGTCTTCGTGCCCGGCTCCAGCAGGGCCTTTGCATAGCCGTCGCAGCCGGTGTAGCCGCACGCGCCGCAGTTTGCGCCGGGCAGGCATTCACGAATTTCGGTAAAGCGCGTATCCTCCTTGACCGCCATGACGCTCGACGCCACGGCGAGGCCGACCGCGCAGATGAGGCCGATCACAGTCACGGCCAGGATCGGGATCAGAATTTCCATCATAGCCGCATTTCCTCCTTAACCGAACAGCCGGTCGATAATGCCGGTCAGGCCGAAAAATGACAGGGATACGATCGCCGCCGAGACGAGCGTGATGGGAAGCCCCTCAAAGCTTTTGGGCGGCTCCGCCTCGGCCACGCGCGAGCGGACGCCGGAGAACAGCACCATCGCGAGGAAGAAGCCAAGGCCGCAGCCAAGCGCGGTCAGAAGCGCTTCGCCGTAGTTCATGCCGTCGGAAATGACGTTCATCGTCACGCCCAGCACGCCGCAGTTCGTCGTGATGAGCGGCAGATAGACGCCGAGGGATTTATGCAGCGCGGGCACATAGCGCTTGAGAACGATCTCGACCAGCTGGACAAGGGCCGCAATGACCAGAATGAAGACGACCGTCTCCATATAGGTAAAAAAGTCTACCTTGCCCGCGAGCAGGAAATGATAGATCGGCCAGGTGACGGCGGTGGCCAGCACCTCGACGAAAATCACGGCCAACGACATACCGGTCGCCTGATCGAGCTTCTTGGATACGCCGAGGAACGGGCAGATGCCGAGGAACTTGACGAGCACATAGTTGTTCGTGATCGCGGCGGTCAGAATGACGAGGATCATGGTCTTCATTTCGCAGCCGCCTCGCTTTCCTTCGCAGGCGCCCTTGCCGCAGCCCGGGCAGCCGGCGCAGCCGAATTCTTCTTCTTGATGGCCTTGCCTTGGAGATCTTATTGATGAGCGCAATCATGCAGCCGAACACGAAGAAGCCGCCGGGCGCCATCGTGAGAATGCCGATGGGGTTTTCGTGGAACCACGGCACGGGCAGGCCACAGAACGTGCCGCAAGCCGAGCGTTTCGCGGATGGCGGCCATGGCGCAGATGGCGAGCGTGAAGCCGATACCATGCCCGCGCCGTCAATGGCGGAATCAACAACACCGTGCTTGCTGGCATACATTTTTACCGGCCGAGGATGATGCAGTTGACCACGATTAGGGACAAATAAACGCCCAGAGACTGATACAGACTGAAAGCATACGCCTCCATGACCAGTTCCACGACCGTGACAAAGCCCGCGATCACGACAATATAGCACGGGATGCGCACCGGGTCGGGAACGATTTTTGCGGATGGCGGAAATGGCCATGTTGGACAGGATCAGAACGGCGGTCGCTGCAATGCCCATGCCGAAGGCCGCAAATGACCGACGTGGAGATTGCCAGCGTTGGACAGGTACCGAGGACAAGAACCAGCACAGGGTTTTCTTTGATAAGGCCCTTCAGGAAATTTTTTAATTTGCTCATTTTGCGCCCCTTTATCGCCAATCGCATACGCTTCAAACGCAGTTTCCACGCAGCCGCGATAGGCATTCGATGTGATGGTTGCGTGGGAGATGGCGCTCACGCCGAAAGCGAGGCGTCCGCCCGGTATACTGGCCGGTGTAGCTCTCGTTTGCCGTCTGACCGCCGAGCGTCGTTGTTTCGACGAGACATCCATCGTGCGGCAGGCGCGGATCAAAACCGTCGGTACCGATGACGCACATCACCTGGATCGTGCCGCCGAAGCCCCTTGCCCTCGACGGTAAACAGATAGCTCCGCGAGGGGCTTCCGGCTTCGTCCAGCGCGAGATAGGCGCTGCGACCTCCTCCGGAAGAGCCGCCTCGACCAGCTGAAACGAAGCCGCGTCCGGCACGGCGTCCAGCCGCGCCTGCTCGGCTCTGGCCTCCGCGTTCGCCTTGGAGACGGGCGCGGTAAAATTGACACAACAGCCAGCGCCGCGGACGTGAGCAGGCAGATCACAACCGGTACGACAATGGCTTTTCATGATACCCTTTTTTTTTCATGCCTTACACCTCAAACGGTTTCGTCTCCGTCCAACGGGACAGATAAGGCGTGAGAATGTTCATAAAAGGATGGCGAACGACACGCCCTCGGCGTATGCGCCGTAAAAGCGAATGAGCACCGTGAGAAGGCCCGCGCCGATGCCGAAGAGGACTGCCCAAGTTCGTAGAAGGTGTCGTGGAATAATCCGTCGCCATGAAGATTGCGCCCAGCATCAATCCGCCCGAGAGAATCCTGACCCGCGTCCTGCCCGAGAATCAGGCTCATGACAAACACAGTGCCGACGAAGCACACCGGGGTATGCCAGGAAATCACGCCGCGGATGAGAAGATAGGCAAAGCCAATGAAGCGCCAGCGCGCTCGTCTCGTGCCCAGACAGCCGCCATGGTTGCCGAGCAGAAGCGTCGAGATAATCGACCGATTCCCCTGTTTGCCATCATGGCAAGCGGCGTCGCGCTCGACACCGCGTCCGGGAAGACCCACGCGGTCATGCTCTTCGAAAATGCGAGGAACATGACGATACGAGCCTGTGATGGCGGGGTTGGCGAAGTTTTTGCCGATGCCGCCGAACAGACCCCCTTGACCGCGACCATCGCAACCAGTGCGCCGAAGACCGCCTGCCACAGAGGAATCGATACCGGCAGGTTCATCGCCAGCAGCACGCCGGTGACTGCTGCGGAAAATCACCAGATGGTGCTGGGCTTGCCGCAGAGCTTTTCATAACCCCACTCGAAGAAGATGCAAGCCGCCGTTGTGACCGCAACGTTACCAGCAGCGCGCGCAGCCGAAGATGATCGCAGCGGCGATCAGCGCAGGACACAGCGCAATCAGCACATCGCGCATGATCTTCCGGGTCGTTGCGCCGGAATCGATATGCGGGGAAGCGGAGATCACAAGCTTCATTTTGCACGGCCTCCTTCTTTGCGTCGAGCTTTTTTCGCTCTGCAGCTTGCGCCAGGCGGCGACCTGCGCCTTTGCCAGCTTGTTGGTCTGGACCAGCGGTCGGTGCGCCGGGCAGATGAACGAGCAGCAGCCGCACTCCATGCAGAGGTTGACCTTGAGCTCGGCCAGCCGCTCCATATCCCCGGCCTCATAGGCCGCGACGATATGCGACGGCATCAGGCGCAGCGGGCAGTGGCGGATGCAGCGGCCGCAGCGGATGCAGGCCGTGGGCTCCGGCAGCACGGCGTCGGCCTCGGACATGGCGAGCACGGCGTTCGTGTTTTTGAGAATCGGCTGCTCCAGATCCGGCACCGCGATACCCATCATGGGTCCGCCGTAGAAGGACCTTTTTTGGGCTCCTGGCAGAAGCCGCCGGACTGCTCAAACACATCCGCGAGCTTCATGCCGATGGGGACGAGGACGTTCTTGGGCTTGGCGACGGCCGAGCCGTCGACCGTGATGCACTTTTCGACCAGCGGCATGCCGGTATTGCAGTAGCGGGCGATGTTGGCGAGCGTGGTGCAGTTGAGCACGATCGCGCCGACGTCGAGCGGCAGCTTGCCCTCCGGTACGATCTTGCCGATGGTGTTGTAGATCAGCACCTTTTCGCCGCCCTGCGGGTAGAGGGACTTGAGCGCGCAGACCTCCATGCCGTCCCGTCGTCCTTCGTGAGCTTCCGGTAGAGCTGGATGCAGCGGGGCTTGTTGTCCTCGATGGCGAAGATCACGCGGCGCACCTGCAGAAAATGCTGCACGAGCCGCGCACCCTCCATCAGCTCGTCCGAACGGTCGAGCATCGTGCGGGTGTCGGAGGTGATATACGGCTCGCACTCCGCGCCGTTGATGATGACGGCCTGGACCTGCTCGAGATTCTTGACGGTCAGCTTCACGACCGTCGGGAAGCCCGCGCCGCCGAGGCCGACCATGCCGCTGGCGCGGACGGCGTCGAGAAAGTCCTGCATCGTCTCGAGCTTCGGGGGCTGGAGCGTGGGATCGGGCTCCTGCTTGCCGTCGGCGGCGATGACGACGGTCTGCATGAGCCTTCCGCCGGAGCCGACCTGCTGGCCGATCTTCTTGACTGTGCCCGAGACGCTCGCGTACACGGGCGCGGACACGAAGCCGCCGGCTTTGCCGATCAGCTGGCCGACCCTGACGCTGTCGCCGGGCTTGACGACCGGGATGGCGGGCGCGCCGATGTGCATGGACATCGGGATCTCCACCGTCTCGGGAATGGGCAGGCGCAGCGCAGCCAGCTCCGCGGTGTTTTTGCGGTTCGGCACGTGTACGCCGTGGATGTGTAGTCTCATCCGTTTGCTTCCTCCTCTTGCTTCTTGTCTGCCGGCAGCAGCCCGGCCCTGCCCAGCCGCTGCAGAAGCAGCTGCGTGCAAAGCCCGGTCAGAGCACCGGCAAGAATTGCAGCCGGCAGTAAGACCGGCAGGTAATACCATACAGCGCGCGTCCGCGCAATGAGCGCCGCCGCGCACAGCTGACCAAAATTATGCGCCATCGCGCAAAAAAAACGCTCAGGATCCACAGCCGCCGCCCGGAAAACCAGCGCCGCAGCGCGAGCATTCCTATGTAGGCAAAAAGCCCGCCGGTCAGGCTGTAGAGCAGCGCCATGCCCTGCCCGGTGATGACGCAGCCGAGCGTCACCCGCACGAGCAGCACGCCGAGCGCCCATCCGGGCCCCAGCGCCTGCATGGCGAAGAGCGTAAAGATGTTGGAGAGGCCCGGCTTGATGCCGGGAATGGCCGTCAGCGGCGGCAGCTGGCTCTCCAGCACGAACATCACGAGCGCCGCCGCGGTCAGAACCGCCGTCAGCGTCAGCTTCCGCAGCTTCATGACAGCCCTCCCGTTCCGCTGAGCGCGTCTACGTCCGCCCCGGTCGCCCATTCGATGGACAGCCGGTTCGGCAGGCAGACGATCGGCCCGCCGGTCCTGCGCAGCGGCCCGTGCAGCACGCAGACCTGATCGGGGCAGTCCGCCTGCGAGACGAAGACCTCGCCGCCCGCGACCGTGACCGTATTCTCCCCGGCCGGGCCCTCGACGGTAAATACCGTGTCCTGCCGCAGATCGAGCGTGCGCAGGAGCTTTCCGTCCTGATATACAAGGACCGTCTCTCCGCCCCCCGCGCGGCAGCAGCCAGAGGGCGAGACACCCGGCGAAGATGGCCGCGAAGATCACGACCCAGATCCAGTTCCTCTGCTTCATGGCTGCAGCACCTGATACGGCCGGTCGGACTGATACTGCCCGGTAAGACCGGGCGTGATCCAGACAGAACCGTCATCCGTCATAAAAACGGCCTCGAAGGCCAGGTCCCCCGCCCGGTAAAGCGCCGCCCCGGCGTCCAGCCCCATGACGAACAGCGCCGTGGACAGTGCGTCGGCCAATGTATCGTCCTGCGAGACGACGCTCACGGACTGCAGGCCGCTGGCAGCGGGGTGGCCGGTCTTCGGGTCTAAAATGTGGTGATAGCGGACGCCGTCCTGCTCAAAATACCGCTGGTAGCCGCCGGAGGTCACGACGCAGGCGTCGGATACGGCGACGGTGCCGAAGTACGAGCCGGGGTCCTGCGGGTCCTGCAGGCCGACGATCCAGTCGCCGCCGCCGGGCTTTTTCCCGATCGCGGCGACGTTGCCGCCCAGCGAGACGATCGCGGCGCGCACGCCCGCGTCCTGCAAAATTTTGCGGATGCGCCCGGCGGTGTAGCCCTTGGCGATGCCGCCGAGATCGAGCTGCGTGCCTGCGTCCAGCCGGACGCGGCAGCCGTCGACCTGGACGTGCTCCGCGCCGGTCTGCGCGAGCAGGGCGGAGAGCTCCGCCTCGTCCGGCACGCGGTACTGCCCGCCGGAAAAGCCCCAGGCGAGCGTCAGGGGATAGAGCGTCGGGTCATAGGCTCCGCCGGTCGCGGCGGAAAGGTCCAGCGCCGTCTGGATGAGCGCGGCGGTCTCTTCGCTGACTGTCTCGCTGCCCGTGTTGCATCTAGCCAGCTCCGCCTCCGGGTCCTGACAGGAGAGAAGACCCTCCAGCCGGTAGATCTCCTGCTCCGCCGCGTCCAGCGCGGCCGCAGCCTGCGGACCATAGGCGCGCAGCTGCATCACCGTGTCCATGGCGAAGCACTCGCGCGACGCCTCCTTTTCCGCGCAGCCGGAGAGCAGCAGCAGCGGAAGACACAGAAAAAGCAAAAAAAAGAAACGCTTCATAAACCGGTCCCATTCACAGATCTCGCCGCCCGCAAACCCGGCCGGCCTCATTTAGAATAACGATAGCAGTTTTTTTGAAAAAATCAAGTTTTTTATGATTTTATGTGAAATATGACGGATTCTGAACGGCAAAAATCAGTATGACCATATCGATATAAGAACACGAATTACATATATGAAAATCGATATATCAAAGCGCGCAAATCGCATTGCGGGAGCAAAAACGGACTGCCCACCGCATCAAGTCGCGGCTCGCGCCGCCTCATGAGGGGAAGCGCTTGGTGCGCAGATCCAAATCGCCATCCCCCGAAAGGGGGGAGCCTTTGGGGTGCGTTCTGTAGGAGCAGGGACTCTGATCTGCCCGCTGGTGCCGATCTGATCAGAAGAACAGGCGGGTAGAGGCCGCGCCCACAAGTGCAAAGCAAATAAAAAGATAACTTCCCCGCAAAAGGTGCAAACCAGCAAACCTGGTCTGCACCTTCTATTGACTGCAAATATTCTAAGGCAACTAGCTGCAAAATCCATTACTCCGTAGGCGGCGCGCAGTCAGACGCCCGTAAGGTGACTACCGTGTGGAACGATACCCGAAACATCGGTTCCTGCTGAATTCAGAGGCAGAACGCGCAACTGTAACAGCGCCCTTTTCTCCCCCTTCTTTTCCGGCAAGACGGAAAAGAAGGGAACCGCCAAGCATCGAACAATCGCAAATCTGCAACAACCTCTCGGTCTCGGCTGCGCCAAAGCCAGCTCCTGGAAGGGGGGAGCCTTTTACTCAGCTCAGAGGGGCCTCCACTGCGCGCGCGGACTTCGGCCATCATGGGGATGGGGGGCAGCGCCGGGGCGGGTAACGGCGATGGAGGCGGCCATGGCCGCATACTGCATGGCGTCCTTCCGCTCCATGCCCTGCGCCGAACAACCGACAAAATACCCATGAACGTATCTCCCGCGCCGGTCGTGTCGACCGCCTGGACCAGATACGCACTGCCGGATCTCACGCCGTCCTTCCAGCTGACGGATCCTTCGGACCGGCGTCAGCAGAAATACCGAAGCCCGGGATAGCGCAGCCACCCCAGCACAGCGCGCCCTCCTCCCGCCGTGGAGCAGCCCGCGATCGCGGCATTCGTCGTTGACCACGAGCCAGTCGACGCCCGGTGGAATCGGCCGCCAGTACCTCCCGGAGATGGGGCGTTGACGCCACCACGCGCAGCCGCGGCCGACCGCCGCGCCAGGCAGGAAGTGAAGTTCGAAAAGCTCATTCTGCATCAACGCAATAATCATGCGTCGAATGTGCGAGAAGCCTGGTTAAGGCCGCCGTAGAGGAAGATGCGGTTCAAGTCCGTGACGGCCTGATGATTGGAGCATTGCGGCCAGCCGCAGATGACGCCGGTTCACATCCGTCGGGCTGGACCTGGATGATGGCGTGGCCTGCGGATCTCTCAGGCGATGGACTGGTTCAAGCCTTGCCGCCCCGTTCTGATCGTAGCCGGCCCTGGATGGTCCGCCGCCCGCGCGGCAGAAACCACGCCGGCAGAGGCGGCGACACTGCGCCGTGGGGCAGCTAGTCATTATCGCCCACGTCGGTCGAGCTCGCGCGAAGCGCTTCGCCCGTAAAGTAGGGGAGCAGGAAATCGTCTACCGCGTGGCCGGAGGTCTGCTGCAGCGCGCGGATCTTGTATGGTCCGCTTCCGGCGCTGCCGGCGCTGGGACGGCCTTGGCTTTCGTTGAATAGGGCTGTCGCGTGAGTTTTTGGCGAAGTCCTTACCTCCGGTGTATTTCGCGGGTACGCTGAGGGCGGCGAAGTTTTCGCATGAGGGTCTCGGAGCGTGCGGTTCGGCAGGCAGTCGGCCGTGCCGTCGATGAACTTGCGGGTATGGCTCGTTTCGGTCATGAGTGCCGCGCCGTCGGCGATCTTGTCGACACGCGCCTGCAGCCGCGGCCTCGCCCGCATTGCTTCCGGCGAGTATATGCAGAGCCGTGGGCGCGCTCACGGCGTTGAGCTGCGGCCGCCGGCGTCGAGGTAGCATGAGTGAATGCGCGCGTCGTCGATCGCCTTCGCGCGAAACTGCGCGCCGTGTTCATGAAAGCTCGGCAACCGCGTCCAGCGCGCTCCCTCGCCAGCTCCGGCGCGCCCGCCGCGTGGGAGGCGACGCCGTGGAAGGTGTACTGCACCTGGATA
>VOFK01000918.1_pt1 | contig 19703 bp, 28 predicted proteins | sample 5384121 | NCBI WGS metagenome assembly VOFK01 (sample SAMN12384730, study PRJNA508395) | human gut metagenome | isolation source: healthy gut J | host: Homo sapiens
GGCTTTGCGATGCCGAGGAAGGAGCGCGCCGCCGACAGCGCGCGATAAAATTGGAACATCTCGCGGGAAGTCATCCATGCCGCTTTTTGCACAACGAAGATAGCCGATCTTGGTGCCGGCCGAGGCGGTGAACACCTTCTTGATCTCGTGCGCCATGAATTTCGCCGTGCCCTCGACCGTCTTGAGCAGAACGTTGCCCATGAAACGTCGCAGACCGCGACGTCGCACGCGCCGAGCGGTACCTGACTGCCCTCAACGTTGCCGACGAAATTGAGGCAAATGCGTCGCCTGCGGCCTTGAGCCAGCGCATATGCTCCCTGCCCAGGAGCGGATCGCCCGCCATGGTGTCCTCGGTGCCGTTGTTTGACCAGACCGACGCGCGGCGACTTGGGCCGTTAATTCTTCTCCGCGTAGCCACAGGGACGCGAGGGAAGGCGAACTGGAGCAGCATTTCCGCCGTGCACTCGGTGTTCGCGCCGGCGTCGCACGCATGACCTCGCCGCCCCTCGCAGGGCAGGACCAGGCGCGAGTGCCGCGCGGCGGATACCCCATAATGCGGCCGCCGTACGGCAGCGTCGCGCGCCGGTCAGCAGCGCAGTATTGCCCGCGGAGAGGCCTCATCGCCCTCGCCTGCCTTTGAGCAGCTTTGAACGCGACCGCCATGGACGAGTCCGGCTTGCGGCGCAGAACGGTCGCCGGGTCATCGTGCATGTCAACGATATCCGAGGCCGGCATGATGGTCAGATGCTCGGTGTTCTCAGTCCATGCGCGCGCAGCACGGCGGTGATCGCCTCGGGCTGGCCGACGAGCAGGGATATCCTCGCCATATTCCTTCGCAGCGAGCGCCGCACCTCGGACGGTTACGTCGGGGGCGTTGTCGCCGCCCATCGCGTCAACGATGATCTTCATTCTCAAAAGCCTTCCCTTCAGACTTTCGATGCGTTCGAGGTGCCCGCTCTCGGAAATCTTTTGCGTTTTTCTCCCGCTTGCCCTTGATCTTTGGCATAGCCAAGCGGTTCAATGATGCCGAAATTGACATTCATCGGCTGGAACTTCGTGACCGTTGTGGTCCGGAAATATAGGATGCGAGCGCGCCGACGGCGCCCGGGTAAAGCGGTCGAGCTGCGGCATCGGTCTGCCGAGCACCTCCATCGCGGCCGCCACGCCTGCGGTCCAGCCGGAGGCGGTGGACTCGATATAACCCTCGACGCCGGTCATCTGTCCGGCAAAGCGGATGCGCGGCTCGCTTTTCAGCGCGTAGGTATCCGTCCGGTCGAGCAGGCGGCGAGTCGAGGAACGTGTTGCGGTGCATCACGCCGTAGCGCACGAACTCCGCGTTCAAGCGCCTGGAATCATGGAGAACACGCGCTTCTGCTCACCGAATTTGAGGTGGGTCTGGCAGCCGACCAGATTGTACAGCGTGCCGTTCGCGTTGTCCGCCAGCAGGACCGCCCATAAGGGTCTTTTCCGGTCTTGGGGTCGGGCATGCCGATCGGCTTGAGGGATGCCGAAGCGCAGCGTATCATCATAAGCGCGCGGCGCCGGGCGTTGACCTCGATGGGCATGCAGCCCTCGAAACCTTGGAGTCCTCGAAGCCGTGCACCGGCCTCCCTCGGCGGTGGTCAGCGCGTTCCAGAATGCGTCATACTCCTCGCGCGAGAACGGGCAGTTGATGTAGTCCGCCGTGCCCTTGCCGTAGCGGGAGGCCTCCCGTAGGCGGAGTCCATGTCGATGCTCTCCGCGGTCACGATGGGCGCGGCCGCGTCGTAGAAGTGCAGGACATCGCCGCCCACCCCTGGCGTGGATGGCGTCGAACAGTGTATCCGAGGTCAGCAGGCGGAGGCGATGACGACGACGGCCCTCCGGGATCTCCGTTACCCGTAGACCACCTCGATATTCGGGTGGTTCCTGATCTTTTCGGTGACGGCTGCGGCGAATGCCTCGCGGTCCACCGCCAGTGCACCGCCTGCCTCGACGCGGTTCGCGTCCGCGCAGGAACAGAATGAGGCTGTCCAGGACGGCGCAGCTCCTCCTTGAGCAGGCCCGCCGCGTTGGTGAGCTCATCCGAGCGCAGCGAGTTCGAGCAGACAAGCTCTGCGAAATCGTCCGAGTGATGCGCCGGGCTGTGCTGCGACGGCTTCATCTCGCACAGGCGCACGGAAACGCCGCGCGCGAGCTGCCCCATGCAGCCTCACAGCCAGTCCGCGCCGACGACGGTAACGGTATTATTCATCCGGGTTCTCCCTTTGCCGTGGTCTTTTTTTCCTTGCGGCAGGCTTTTCGCCGCCGCCGCCTTTTTTCTCGGCGGCCTTCTTCGCCTTCTCCGCCCTTTTCGGCCTCATATTTTGCGAGCGCCTTTGCATACTGCTTCCTGCTGCTTTTTTGCAGTCAGCTCCCTGCACGGCCTCGTCCTTGAGCTTTTTGAACCTGTTCGTGGTCTTGGTCATCCACGGAAGCGTCTTTTTGACCGTTTTCTTTTTCGCCGCAGGCTTTTTCGCTTCCTTCGGCGCCTTTTCCGCGGTCTCGCCGTTCTTTTCGGCGGCTTCCTTCGCGGCGGCGCGCTCCGCAGCCTTTGGCCGCGCGCGCCTCACGCATTTTGCGGCGCTTCTCCGGTCTCCTCGGGCGGCAGGCCCTCCTTGACCAGCTCGACAAAGCCGCAGCCCTCGCGCAGACATACGTCGGTGACCTCCTTGGAGTCGCGGTCGGTGTGGCGGAACAGCGAGGAGTCGCAGTTCGGGCACGGTCTTGAGCGGCTTGTCCCAGGTGATGAACTGGCACGCCGGGTATTTGTCGCGGAATAGTAGACAAAAGGCCGCGCGCGGACTTTTTCTTGACGACCTTTGCGCCGCAGACCGGGCAGGCTGCGCCCGTGTCCTCGGTGATCGGCTTGGTATTCGTGCATTCCGGGAAGCCCGGGCAGGCGAGGAACTTGCCAAAAGCGGCCGGACTTGATGACCATATTGCGGCCGCACTTGTCGCAGATGACGTCGGTCACCTCGTCCTGGATCTTGATGCGCTTGCCCTCCAGATCGATCTCGGCCTGCTTGAGCGCCGCCTCGAAGCCGTCATAGAAGTTGTGCAGCAGCTGGATATAGTTCAGCCTGCCCGCCTCGACCTCGTCGAGCTCGTGCTCCATGTTCGCGGTAAACTCGTAGTCCGCGACCGACTTGAACTCGTCCACGAGCAGACCGGTAACGCCCTCGCCGAGCGGCGTCGGACGCAGCGCGCGGCTCTTTGGTGACATGTCGCGGTCGATGATGGTCGAGATCGTCGGCGCATACGTGGACGGACGGCCGATGCCGCGCTCCTCCATCGCACGGATGAGCGACGCCTCGGTATAGCGCGCGGGCGGCTGCGTAAAGTGCTGCGACGGCTCGAGCTTCGGCGGTCAGCCGGTCGCCCTGTCGGTGAGCGCGGCAGCGGCTTTCCGGCTGCGTCCTGCTTTCTTTCGTCGTCCGTGCCCTCTTCGTAGACCGCCGTAAAGCCCGGGAACGCGACCGTATGGCCGGAGGCGCGGAACACCTGTCCCTCGCAGACGATGTCCGCGGAGACCGTGTCGAGGATGGCGTCCGCCATCTGGCAGGCGACAAAGCGCGACCAGATGAGGCGGTACAGCTTGAACTGGTCGGGCGAAAGATACCTGCGGATCTCCTCGGGCAGCAGCTGCACGTTGGACGGGCGGATGGCTTCATGCGCGTCCTGCGCGCCCGATTTGGTCTTGTAGACGCGCGGCTTGCCGGGATAGTAGTCCTCGCCGTAGCGGCCCTTGATGAAGCCTGCCGCAGCAGCGGTCGCCTCGTCAGCCAGACGGAGCGAGTAGGTACGCATATAGGTGATCAGACCGGTAAGGCCGTACTCGCCCAGCTCGATGCCCCTCACAGCTCCTGCGCGATGCTCATGGTGCGGCGCGGCGTCATGTTCAGCTTGCGGCTCGCCTCCTGCTGGAGGGTCGAGGTGATGAACGGGGGCGCCGGGGTGCGTTTTTTCTTGCCGCGCTTGATCTCGCCGACGGTGAACGGCTTTCCGGTGACGGCGTTCACCACGCGCATCGCCTGCTCCTCGTTCTTCAGCTCGGCCTTGCCGCTGCCGTCGCCATAGTAGCGCGCGGTGAACGTTCCCGTCCTCTGTCGCGAGCAGCGCCTCGATCGACCAGTATTCCTCGGGCACGAACGCGCGGATCTCGTTTTCGCGGTCGACGACCAGACGGGTCGCGACGCTCTGCACACGGCCTGCGGACAGGCCGCGCTTGACCTTGCGCCACAGGAACGGCGAGAGCTGATAGCCTACGATACGGTCGAGGATACGGCGCGCCTGCTGCGCGTTGACCAGATCGATGTCGATGTCGCGCGGACTTGCGATGCCCGAGCGGACAGCCTGCTTGGTGATCTCGTTGAAGGTCACGCGGCGCGAATTGCTGTCCTTGAGCTTGAACAGCTCCTTGATATGCCACGAAATCGCTTCTCCCTCGCGGTCAGGGTCAGTCGCGAGATAGACGAAGTCCGCCTTGCGGATCTCGCTGCGGATTTCCTTGATGACTTTTATCTTTACCCTCGATCGGCACATATTCCGGCTTGAAATCATGCTCCAGATCGATGCTCATTTTCTTTTTCGGCAGATCGCGCAGATGTCCCATGGACGCCTTGACCACGTAATCCGCGCCCAGATACTTGCCAATGGTCTTTGCCTTTGGCAGGAGACTCCACGATTACTAATTTTGACATAAAACCTCCGGGTTTTCGGAAAACGGCTTTCCGTTTCCTGTTTGGTGCGCGATGCGCTGACAGGCGCTGCGCCTGTATATTATCTTTCTTTTTTCCTTCTTACTCATTCCTGTCCTGCGAGACGGACGTTCGCCGCGTCGCGCTCGAGCACGCCCTCCATCTCGAGGGTCGTGACCATGCACATCAGCCGCGGCGCGGGCAGACCGCAGCACTCTCGACCAGCTCCTCCAGACTGTGCATGCCCTCCGCGACCAGACGGACGATCTTCTGCTCGTTCTCATCCAGTCCCTCCGGCATGGCAAACGCCGGCTTTTCCGGCGCCGGAGCCGCCGTTTCCGGCACGGGAGCCGGTTTTTCAGGCGTGCGCCGTTCGGGCGCGGTGCGCTGCTTCGGCACCGTCCGCGCGACGGGCGGGCGGGTATAGGCATGAAATGCGGCCGCGCCGCCGGGCAGCAGGCTCGCATACTCGCGCACGAGCGCCCTCGGGTCGTTCAGCAGGGCGGCCTCGCACCGCTCGATGAGGGCGTTGCACTCTCTGGACTGCGGCGCGCCCATCGCACCGGGGACCGCATAAACGTCGCGGCTCTGGTCGAGCGCGTGACGCGCGGTGATGAGCGCGCCCGAGCGCGCGCTTCCGGCCTCGACGATGACCGTCGCGACGCACAGACCGCTGATGATGCGGTTGCGGCTCTTGTAGTTGAGGCCGTCCGGCTCGGTCCCAGGCGGATATTCGCTGATGACCGCGCCGGAAAGCAGGATATCGCCCATGAGGGCGCGGTTCTGCGGCGGATAGCACACATCCGGTCCTCCGGCGAGCACCGCGACCGTCAGACCGCCTGCGCGGAGCGCGCCGCGATGCGCCGCCGCGTCGTTGCCGAGCGCCATGCCGCTGACCGTGACGAAGCCGGCCTTCGCCAGCTCCGCGCCGATCGTCCCGGCGACCTGCACGCCGTAGCTCGTCGCCTGCCGCGTGCCGACGACCGCGATTCCCGGCATGGTGTCAAAATCCGGCCACCGGCCGCGGATATCCACAGCACGACCGGCGGATCCTCGATCTGCCGCAGGCGGTCCGGGTAGGCGGCGTCCGAAACGGGCAGGATGCGGATGTCCTCGCGTGCGCACTGCGTGATGACCTGTTCGGCCTCGTCCGTCGATTTGTCGCACAGCAGCTCGATATGCTGCCGCCGCAGACTGGGACAGCTCTGCGCGAGCATTGTGCTGTCGCGGCGTAAACCGCCTCGGGCGAGCCCATGCGGCGCAGCACCTCCGCGCGCAGATAGTTTCCCAGGCCGCGCTTGAGGGATAACCAGACATAGCTCAGCAGTGACGACATGCCCTTCCGCCTCCTTATTTCGTCATTTCATAGATCACGATCGCCGCCGCGACGCCTGCGTTGAGCGACTCGGCGCGGCCGTGCATCGGGATGATCACGCGCCGGTCGGACAGGCGCAGCGCGCTCGCTCACGCCCTGCCCTCGCTGCCGATGATGACGGCGGCCCGGCCGAGCGAAACGCTCGAGAGCGGCACGCTGTCCTCGTGCAGCGCGGTCGCGTAGACCGGCAGTCCGGCCGTTTTCAGCCGGGCGAGCGCGTCCGTGAGCGGCAGCTGCACGCATGGCAGGCGGAACACCGCCCCCATGGTCGAGCGGACGACCTTGGGCGAAAACGGGTCGGCACAGCCTTCGCACAGCACTACGGCTCCGAGGGCGAACGCCTCTGCCGTCCGCAGGATCGTGCCAAGGTTGCCCGGGTCCTGCAAGCCGTCGAGCAGCAGTACCTGCTCCCTGTCATCGAGCGCCGCTGCGTCCCACTGCGGCTGCATGCAGGAAAAAATAACGTTCTGCGGACTTTCCACCTCGCTCGCGAGGCAGAACAGCGCGTCCTCCGCGCAGTACATCGCTGCGCCCTGCTTTTCCGCCTGCCGCAGCTCCCCGCTCTCGAAGCCGCGCCGCACGAGCACGGTCTTGATCTCCGCGCCCGAGCGCAGCGCCTCGGTCAGCATTTTTTTTTTCGCCCTCGCACAGCATTTCGCCGGTCGAGCGGCGGTATTTTCTCTCCCGTCCGAGCCGCGCCAGATGCTTGAGGTGCGGCGTTCTGACGGCTCTGTATCTCTATCACTTCAGTTCCACCACTTTATCTACTTTTTTATCGTTCGTACCCAGTATGACCAGCAGGTCGTTCTCACTGATGAGGGCCGTCCGCCCCCCGGCGTTACATCCGTCACACCGCCCTCGCCGTGCCGGATGGCCAGAACGTTGATGCCGTACTTCGCGCGCACGCCGAGCTGTCCGATCGTTTTTTTCCGATCCAGCTGCGCGGCGTTTGATCTCCAGAAGAAATCGTCCGAAAAGCCGATGTAGTCGATGACGTTCGTGCGGCCGAGATGCTGCGCGAGCCGCTGCCCGATCTCCTTCTCCGGCTGAATGACGCGGTCCGCGCCCACGCGCTCGAGCACCCGGGCATGCAGCGCGGACAGCGCCTTTGCAGACGACCTGTTTCGCGCCGAGCTCCTTGAGCATGACTGTGACGAGGATGCTCGCCTCGATGTCCGTGCCGATGGCCACGACGCAGCAGTCAAAGTTGCGCACGCCGAGCGAGGTCAGAACGCTCTCGTCCTGCGCGTCTCCGCAGACAGCCTGCGTGACGCTGTCCGCGATGTGCTGTACGTTTTTCCTCGCTGTTGTCGAGGGCGAGAACCTCATGTCCGAGCGAGCCGAGCTCGCACGCGACCGCCCGGCCGAAGCGGCCGAGACCGATTACCAGAAAGGATTTCATTTGCTTTTCTCCCTTTTATCCACCAAGCTGTGTGTAATCTCTGCGGATTTTCTTTTTTTTTGTTCAGCCGATCATGACATTGCCCGAGGGGAATGTCAGCTTGGCGGCTCTCTGCGGCGCAGAAATACCGCAACGCCGAACGTCAGTACGCCCACGCGGCCGAAATACATCATAACGATCAGCATGATATGCGAGACCGCCGAAAGCGCCGGCGTGAGCGACATGGTGAGACCCACCGTGCCGAAGGCGGAGGCTGTCTCAAACAGACACAGGTTCATCGGCACGTTTTCGATAAACGAAATGGCGCACGCACCGCCGAGATGATCGTCGCCGACGACCGTGAAGCGCGACCGCATTCATGATGCTGCGCGGCTCGATGGTTCGTCCGAAGGCTGTGACCGACGTCCGTCCGCGCAGCGCGCTGACCGCGCTGAGCGCGAGCACTGCCACCGTCACGGTCTTGAGGCCGCCCGCCGTCGAGCCGGGCGAGCGCCGATCAGCATGAGCACGCACGCGACCGCCTGGCGAGGGGTCGGTCAGCGCGCTCTGGTCGATGGTGTTGAAGCCCGCCGTGCGCAGCGTCACCGTCTGGAACGCCGCCGCGAGCAGCCTGTGCGGCACGCTCATGCCGCCGAGCGTCGCTGGATTGCTCCACTCAAACAACAGCGTCAGCACAAAGCCGCCGCCGAGCAGTACGCCCGACATGGCGGTACGAGCTTGCTGTGCAGGCTGAGGCGGCGGAAGCGCCTGTGATCCCATCGCTCCATACAAAAAAGCCGAGACCGCCGAGCACGATGAGCGCCATGATGGTCAGATTCACGAGCGGGTCGTCCGCATAGTGCACGAGCGAGCAGAACGGATCGTCCGGTGTGCCCATGAGGTCGAAGCCGCCGTTGCAGAACGCCGATATCGCATGGAAAACACCCATGCCGACGCGCCGCGCAGCGCCCGAATCTGCTGCACGAAACGGATGGACAGCAGCCCTGCGCCGACGCCCTCGAACAGGAACGTTGCCGACCAGCACGCGCCGCATCAGCCGCACGATGCCGCCGCTCGAATCAGACCGAAGCCGGCTCCGATGACCATGCGTTCGCGCATGGGTGCCGTACGCCGCAGCGCGCCGCGACGCCGCCGTCATGACCGACGGCCGCCGATCTGGATGAGCAGGGAGAATGACGCATTTGCCGAAAAAGCGACCAGTGCACCGCCGTGCTGACCGTGACCAGACCGGTGACGCAGGTCGCGCTCGTCGCGGTGAACAGCGCATCGATGAAGGGCGTTGCGCGGCCGCTCTTCGCGGCGCACGGCAACATGAGCAGCAGCGCTCCTGCCAGAATAATGAGCGCGAAACCAACAGCGATCACCATCGCCGCGTGCATCGCGCGGCTCTTCGGCGCTCGCCTTCTAACGCCTGTCACAGCCGCATCCCCCCCTTGCCTTTCCTATATATAATAGTCTCATTCAGCGCTTGTATCACATTTAATAAAAGCAGATTGCGCGTCTCCTGTCAAGGCAAATTTTCTGAATTTTTACGTTTTCCCCCGATCCGACCCGAAAAATCACACGACCTGTCCAGTTTCCAGCTCCATTTTCCAACCATAAAAACCATATATTCCCGAACAGAAGGTCAAAAAGGCACGCAAAAAGCGTGCGCTTTTCGCGCCCCTGCGGGGCCGCAATCCCCCGACTTTTGCCGAAGGCAAAACAGGCAGGGCAGGCGCTCCGCAGAGCGCCGCATAAAATTCTCCATAAAAGTCCAGCTCCGCCGGACTTTTATACCTCTGCCCGCGCCGCGGCGGCGCGGCCCTCGTCCGCCGCACCCCAGGGCACCTTCTCTTGCCCTTTCAGGGCAATTCACCTTGTGCGGACGAGAGGGGGTATCACCCCCCCGGTTTCTCGGAACCGGGGGTGTATCCAGTGGGGACAGCGTCCCCCTGGAGGAAGCTCAGTGCGACAAAGAGCATCCTGTCATTATCTAGCTCCGCGCCGCACGCCTCGCGGTACAGCGCAAAAGCAGACCCGGCACATCCAGCCTGTCGCGCGTCTCGCCCGACAGGTCGAGCACGATCCTTCCGCGCTCGAGCATGATGGTGCGCGTGCCGAGCGACAGCCGCGCCGATGTTGTGCGTGACCATCATGGTCGTGATGTGATTTTCCGCCACGATGTCCTGCGTGATGTGCAGCACGCGCTCCGCGCCACCGGGTCGAGCGCCGCCGTAGTGCTCGTCGAGCAGCACGCGCGGCGTATTGATCGTCGCCATCAGCAGCGTTACCGCCTGCCGCTGTCCGCCCGACAGCAGGCCGATCCGCGTTTTCATGCGGTCCTCCAGACCCATGTCTAGCCGCGCGAGCTGCTCGCGGAAAAACGCGCGCTTTTTGCGCGGCAGCGCCGGTGCGAAAAGGTGTCCGCCTGCTCTTGCATACGCGAGCGCCACGTTTTCCTCCAACGTCAGGTCGGGCGCTGTGCCGCGCATCGGGTCCTGAAAAATACGCGCGATGCGCTTTGCGCGCTTGTGTTCGGGCAGGTAGGTGATGTCCTCGCCGTCGAGCGCAATGCGTCCCCTGTCCACGAAAAAGCTGCCGGAGACCGCGCCGAACAGCGTGGACTTGCCCGCGCCGTTCGAGCCGATGACCGTGACGAACTCGCCGTCCTGAAGTGTGAGGTCGATGCCGCACAGCGCATGATGTGCGCTCGCAGTGCCTGCGCCGAAGGTCTTGTCGAGCTGTTTGAGCGTCAGCATACGCGGTTCTCCTTTCTCTCGCGGCCTGCACGGACCGCTGCGGCCGCTGCCGGTACGGCGAGCGTCGCCGCAACGATGAGCGCCGAGAGCAGCGAGCGAGTTCGCGCTCATCAGATTGTAACGCAGCGCGAGCGCGATGATGATGCGGTAGACGACCGAGCCGAGCACCGCGCTGACGATGCCGATCACGATGCCGCGCCTGCCGCAGATGACCTCGCCGATGATGACGGACGCGAGACCGATGACGATCATGCCGCTGCCTGCGCCGACGTCGCCGAAGCCCCTGACACTGGGCGAGGATCGCGCCCGAGAGCGCGACCAGCGCATTCGCCAGCGCGAGCGCCGCCCAGCGGACTGCCGTCGTGTTGATGGAGGAGGCGCGCACCATGTCCTCGTTCGAGCCTGCCGCGCGGATGCACAGGCCGCCGACCGTCTGGAAGAACAGCGTGACCAGCACGACGATCACCGCCGTTACCAGACCCACCGCAGGCGCTTTGCCGCCGAGCACCTCGAAGAACTTGGGCGCGTCGAGCAGCGATACATTCGAGGCCGCCCAGCACCGTGATATTCACGGTATACAGGCCGCTCATCGTCAGAATGCCTGCGAAATGGGATGGATTTTGCAGTGCGTCTGCAAAAATCCGGTCACAACACCGGCGACCGCGCCGGCCAGCGCACCGGCCAGCAGCCCGGCGAACGGATGCGCCGCCGCGCACAGCACGGTCGAGACCGCCATGCCGAACGTGAACGAGCCGTCGACCGTGGGGTCGGGCAGGTTCAGGATGCGGAACGTGATGTACACGCCGACCGCGAGCAGCGCGTATTCAAAGACCGAGCAGTGCCGAGTCCAGCAAGAAGTTCATGGTTTATCTCTCCCCTTTTTTTGCGGCGGCTCAGCCGCCGATCACCGTTACCGAGCCGTCTTCCGGCAGCGTGATGCTGAGTGTGCATCGGCTGCGGCCCTGCTGCAAACGTACTGGAAGTCGCTCATTGCCTCGGCCGGGACCTCGGAAACGTCCTTGCCGTTCAGGATATCATATGCCATCTCTGCGGAACGCTCGCCGAGCTGCGTGTTGGAGACCGATACGCAAGCCAGCGCGCCGGACTTGACCATGACCGGGTCAGAGCCGTAAACCGGGATACCTGCTGCGTTCGCCGCCTCGACGACCTGCGCCATCGCGGACTGCACGGTGGAGTCGATCGGGATGTAGATCGCGTCAACCTTGCCTGCGAGCGACTGCGCCGCCTGCTGCACCTCGTTCGAGGAGGCAACGGTGACTTCCTCATAGGTGTGTACTCCGTGGTATCGAGGTATGCCTTTGCCTTCTCGGCGGTCAGAACGGCGTTCTTCTCGCCCGAGCAGTACAGGATGCCGATGTTCTTGACGTCCGGGGTCAGCTTGCCCGCGAGCGTGAATATCTCATCGACCGGAACGATGTTCGAGGTGCCGGTCGCGTTCTTATCCGGCTTTGCCATGTCGCCCATGATGCCTGCCGCCACCGGGTCGGTCACGGAGATGAAAACGACCGGCGCGCTCACGCCCGCATTGACGACCGCCTGCGTCGCCGGGGTAACGATCGGAACGACGAGGTCGTAATCCGCTGTCTTGAGCTCGGACGCGATCGAGGTTGAGCGTGGACATATCGCCCTGCGCGTTCTTCACGTCATAGGTCACGCCGTCGCCGTACAGCTCGGTCAGCTTGTTCTCGAAGCTGTCGATCATCTCGGTGAACGCATCGTTGTCGACCAGCTGAACGACCGCGACCTTTGCGGTGTGTCGCCTGCTGCGGCGCCGGTGTCCGCATTGCGTCCGCGCCGGTATCCGCAGAGGCATTGCCGCCGCAGGCGGTCATGGGCAGAAGGCTTGCGCCTGCGAGAAGTGCTGCTAAAAACTTGTTTTTTCATGGGGTATCTCTCCTTTGGCATGTCGTCGAGGACAAACAAAAACGCCCGTCCTCAGAATTTCTTCCAAGGACAGGCGATAAAATCATCCTGCGGTGCCACCTTGCTTCGCGCCGTGCCGCGCACTCATCGGAACGCTAACACGCTCCTTCTCCGTAACGGGAGTTCCGTTGCACTATACTGGGTCCGAGACCGTTCCCGTGCACCCTCTGCGGTCCATTTGTCCGATGCGCTGCTGCCGGGCTTCCACCGCCCCCGGCTCTCTGCAAACCCGCTTACCGGTTTTACTTCCGCTTCTTCGGTTTGTGATGGGTCTATTGTATCACGCACTTCAGCACGTTACAAGACTTTATTTTTTTTATGAATTTTTTGCTATATCATAGAAGCAGTGTTTGTACAGTTTTTATAATACGCCGCGCAAGCATTTCATATCCGATCAAAAAGAAGGAATTGACCCATGATACGACACATTTTGTTCTGGAAGCTTCAGGAGGAGTACCGCGAGGGGAGAAGCGCCGTGAAGCCGAAGCGCGCCTTGCGGCGTCCGTCGAGACGCTCGCCCCCATTCCCGGCCTGCACAACGCAAAGATCGGCCTCGAACCTCGCCGGCGGCGAATACGATCTCGTGTTTTACGCCGATCTGGACGACAGGGACGCGCTCGCGGCCTTCCGCGACCATCCGCTTCACGTCGCGCACCGCGAGCGCTGCGCGTCGCTCGTCACCGGACGCCTCGCCGGAGATCTTGAGGTCTGAGCAGCCGGCGCACATAAAACAGCGTTTGCTGTGCAAACGCATAAAAACCGGGGGCGTGTACCTCGGTTTTTATACTTTGAGAGGGAGAAAGTTTCCGTATGGGAACTTTTCGGACGTCCGTGTTTTGCGAAGTCAAAACACAGATTGTCGGCGAAACGATAGTTTCGCGACAGTCAGCCGGGGACAATACCCCGGCTTTCGTGCTTTTGGACGTTCCTGTCCGGCGTTCGGCTGTTACAGCATCCTGCCGCGCAGCAGGATGGTATGAATATTCAGCTCGTCGTCGAGCAGAACCACGTTTGCGAGCTTTCCGGCCTCGAGAGAACCGTAATCGTGCTCGATGCCGAGCGCACGGGCCGGATTTGTCGAGGCCGCCTGCACGGCCTGACCGAGCGGAATGCCCATGCGCACCGCGCTCCGGACGCAGTCCATCAGATTGGTGGCGGAACCGGCGATCGTGCCGTCGTGCAGCGTGGCGAGATTGCCGCGCACGGTGACAGCCTGTCCGCCGAGCGAGTATTCGCCGTCCTCGAGACCGGTCGCCATCATGCTGTCCGAAATGAGGATGACACGGCCGCCAAACAGGGTAAAGACCGCGCGGACAACCGAAGGATGAATGTGCACACCGTCCGCGATCAGCTCGACCGAGACGTTTTTCGCTGTCAAAGGCCGCGCCGATGACGCCCCGGAGCGCGATGGGAGAACGGCGGCATGGCGTTGTACAGGTGCGTGACCTGCCGCGCGCCGCGGCGGAATGCCTCGCAGGCCGTATCGTAATCCGCCTCGGTGTGGGCGAGCGAGATGCGGACCTCGCCGGACAGCTCCTCGATGGTCTGCATCGCACCGGGCAGCTCGGGCGCAAGGTCGCACAGCTTGAACAGACCGTTCGCCTGCGCCTGCACGCGGCGGAACATCGCGGCGTCCGGTGCGTGCAGATAGGCGCCGTTCTGCGCGCCCCTTTTTCTTTTCCGAGATGAACGGCCCTCCATATTGATGCCGACGAGCGCGGCCTCGTGCGGCTGTGCGCTCCATGCGGCGGCGGCCTGCGCGATCTGCGTCAGCTTTTTCCTCGGGATAGGTCATGGTCGCCGGACAGATGGCGGCGACGCCGTTCTGCGCCTGATAGGCGGCAAGGGTCGAGATCGCTTCGGCCGTGCCGTCGCAGAAATCGCGTCCCATGCAGCCATGGAAGTGCAGATCGACCAGGCCGGGAATGGCGTAGAGACCGTCCATGTCCACTGCATCGCCGGTCTCCCCGGCGGCAAGAATGCGGTCATCCGCGACCGCGAGACTGCCCGTGCGGAACGTGCCGTCGGGCTGATAGATTTTCAAATTGCTGAACTGCATGAAATCTCACCTCAGAGAAGATCGGTACAAAGAGAGAGCGCAGCCTCGTCCGCGACGATGGAAACGTCGGTATGAAGCTGAAGGATGGATGCCGGAACGCGCGGCGTTACCGGGCCGAAGAAGGCTTCGCGAACGGTTTTCGCCTTGTTTTCGCCCGAAACGACCAGAACAATGCGGCGCGCGAGCATGATGGTCTGCACGCCCATGGGTGTACGCCTGACGCGGCATCATCAGCCGAGGCGAAAAAGCGCTTGTTCGCCTCGATGGTGGACTCGGTGAGGTTGACGCAGTGCGTGCCCTTGGAGAAATACTCGTCCGGCTCATTGAAGCCGATGTGGCCGTTGTGGCCCATGCCGAGCAGCTGGAGGTCGATGCCGCCCGCCGCTCTGATGGCCGCGTCATAGCGGTGGCACTCCCGCTCGGCGTCAAGCTGTGCGCCGTCGGGCAGGTTGATGCGCTCGTCCGGAACGTTCACCGCATCAAAAAGTTCTTGTGCATGAAATAGTGGTAGCTCTGGTCGTGATCCGGGGTCAGACCGCGGTATTCGTCAGATTGAAGGTCGTGCAGGCGCCGAAATCGACGTCGCCCTTTGTGATACCACTTGATGAGCTGCTCGTAAATGCCAATGGGCGAGGAGCCGGTCGCGAGACCGAGCACGGACTCCGGTTTCAGGATGACCTGCGCGGAGATGATGTTCGCGGCCTTGCGGCTCATGTCGTTATAGTCTTTTGCGCGGATGATTTTCATAATGCATTACCTCTTTCGTTTTTCGTTTTGTCAGAAAACAGAAGAGGGCAGGCTTTTCGCCCGCCCCTTCCATTGCGCGGGCGCAATCTGGTGATATGCAAACAGATATGGTCAAATGGATTTTAGAGCATCTTTGCCATTTCGTCGGCTACGAACTGAACCTTGGTGCCAATGATGACCTGAATCGCAGTCTGAGACGGGCGCATTACGCCTGCAACGCCTGCTGCCTTGATCTTCTTCTCGTTGACCTGCGTGCCGTCCTTGACTTCGATGCGCAGACGGGTGATGCAGTTGTCGAGAGATGCGACATTCTCCCTTGCCGCCGAGGCCTTCGAGAACGGCCGCAGCGATCGCGGTGAAGTCGTTGTTCGCGAGAGTCGCGTTCTTGTCTGCCTCTGCGAAATCAGCCTCCTCGTCCTCACGGCCCGGAGTCTTGAGGTTGAACTTGGTGATGGCAAAAGTAGAATACCAGATAGAATACGACGAATGCCGCGATGCCGAGCGGGATGATCATCAGGGTGTTGTTCGCCGCCGGCAGAAGGACGAGAATACGAGGTCGGTCGCGACTGCGGAGAAGCAGAAGCCTGCGCGGAAGCCGACGTAGTAGGTGATGACGGTGAAGATGCCGTACAGAGCTGCATATACAATATACAGCGGGAAGCACAGGAACATGAAGCCGAACTCAAACGGCTCGGTAACGCCGCAGATGAATGCGCAGATCGCAGCGGACAGAACCAGACCGATGGCAGCCTTCTTGTTCTTCGCGGTCTTGATCATAGCCAGAGCCGCGCCGAATACGCCGAACATCATGCAGGGGAAGAAGCCGGACATATACATGCCGAGGCTCCAGGTAACGCCGTTCTGACCGCTAACGTCGCCGGCCAGTAGTGCGACAGGTCGCCGAGGCCGATGGTATCGAACCAGAATACGTTGTTGAGTGCGTGGTGCAGGCCGGTCGGGATGAGCAGGCGGTTGAGGAATGCGTAGATGCCTGCGCCGATGCCGTCCATGCCGATGATGGCTTCGCCGACAGAAAACGAGCGCGCCGAAGATGATCGGCCAGACGAACAGCAGAACGACGGATACCACGATGGAAACCAGACCGGTTACGATCGCAACGCAGCGCTTGCCGCTGAAGAATGCCAGCCAGTCGGGAAGCTTCGCGCTCTTGAAGCGGTTGTAGCACGCAGAACCGATGATGCCTGCGATGATCGCGATAAAGACGTTCTGGATCTTATCGAACGCGAGCGTCTTGACCGGATCGTCTGCGATGGCCGGCATGAGCGTGGTGACGACGCCGGTGCTCAGCAGATTGGTCATCATCAGCCAGGAAACCAGACCGGCGAGCGGATGTACCGTCTCTGTCATCGGACAGACCGACCGCGACACCGATAACGAACAGCCATGCCATGTTGTCGATCAGCGCGCCGCCCGCCTTGACAAGCAGGAAGCCGATGTTGTACAGCGCACCGCTGGTCGCCGCGCCCGGTACGCCCATAACGCCCCGGGGGCGATCGCATAGCCGAGGCCCATCAGAATACCGCAGATCGGGGGGCTGCTACCGGCAGCATGAGTGCCTTACCTTTTTTGCAGCTTTTTCATCATAATAGAGTCCCTCCTCTTTGTAAAAATGCCGCATTTATGCGGCGCCTTGTGAATGACGATGTATTCCATAACGAACTGCTTCGAGGAAAATACATCTGAACGCTGTTTTCCCGAGAGCCGAACAGGGAAAACGGCTTTTTTATTTCATCGCCCGCAGGGCGAAATGAAACCGCGTTTACAGGTTATCCTGAAGGAATTTTTTCGAGAGAAGCAGCAGCCTCCGCCTCGTCCGCGCCCTCGATGGTGAGCTTTACGGTGTCGCCCTTCTTTGCGCCCATGCTCATCACGCCCATGATGCGCTTGGCGTCGACCTCCTTCTTCGGAGAAGCGATCATGATCTTCGAGGCGAACTTGGACGCCTCCTTGACGAGCATGCCGGCCGGACGGGCGTGGATGCCGAGCTCATCGGTAATCGTGTATTCGAATGTTTTCATGGTGAAATATCTCCTTTTTACTTTTTTCGAGCGTCAGCAGATCGTCGCCTGCCTGAACGCTTCCGGCGCCTTTCGGTCTTGACCGAGGCGAACGCATCGGGGTTGCATACGATGACCGGCGTTTACGACCTCGTATCCAGCCTCGCGGATGGCGTCGATGTCAATTCGATCAGCGTATCGCCCTTGCGGACGGTGTCGCCCGATTTGCATTTTGCGGTGTAGTGCTGTCCCTTGAGGCTGACCGTGTCGATGCCGACATGGATGAGCAGCTCAGCGCCCTCCGACGTGGTCATGGAGACCGCGTGTCCGGTATCGAACATCATGTCGACCGTACCGTTCGCCGGGGCAACAATTCGTCCCTCGCTCGGCTGTACAGCGGCTCCGGGACCGAGGATGCCCTGCGCAAAGGTCGGATCGGGAACCTCCGTCAGCGGCACGATCGTTCCGGGAGACCGGAGAGGCGATCGTGATGCCGGGCTGGGAAAACAGGTTTTTTCAGCTTGCCAAACATGATACATTCACACTCTTTCTGCATTGGACTGTCGTCCACATAGTATGTCGGTTGAGCAGATAAAACATGCGAAAAAAAAAAAACCAAATTTCATCGCCTATATACCGTCTTACTGCAAAGACTGGTGCGAGAAATCTGGTTTTGCCCGCCGAAGCGGTAACAATCCATTAAAAGTCGAAGGGACGCTGCCCTTCTGGAAATGCCTGCTATCTACTTGTTGTTTTTATTGTAACAGAATAAAAATCCGTTTGCAAGCACAAATCGACGGTGGACCTGCCAAAAAAACAGCGCCGTTTTTCTACACTTTGCACAAAAGCAGCCGTCACCGCCTGCTTCCGGGCAGAGGCGAGGTCATTTCGCGCTGCATCCAGAACAGCAGCATGCCGACGATGTATTCCTGCTCGGCGGCGGTCAGCGCGCGCCCGGAAGGGATTTTATGCCATTTTTCCAGACAGCTGCGGGCAGCAGGCGGTCGCGTGCTGCGCGATAAAGACCGGATGGCCGCGCATGGGCGTCTGTTTGCCGTCATTCGGGATAAAGGCGGGCGCGAGCCGCTCTTCGACCAGCTCGGCGGCGTGGCGGCGCATGGTCTCCCATCCCCTGTCGCAGATATACTGGCGGTCCCTTCAGGCCGAGACGGAAGCGGCTGCGGAAGCGCGAGCGCGAAAGTGCGGCGGAGATCTGCGCATAGCGCACGGTGTTTTCTTCAAAATTCATGGAAGCTCGTCTCCTTTTCTTTTCTATTGTAGAACATGACGAAGAAAGATGCAAGTGCCGCCGGCGAGATGGCTATTGTGCTGTGAAAGCCGCGTTCATCCTGCCTTCATTTGGCAAAAAGGCCGCAGAGTAACGAAGAGCACAGTGCGTGCACGGCACGCACACGCAAAGCGTTTTCGGAAATTTACACAAAAAACAGCTTGCGTATACGCTCTCAGTAGTGTATAATTACAAGCAGGGAAGCAATCCCTGTCAACAAACGCCCGTGCGACAGGCAGGGGTAAGGGAGTGTATATCAATGGTATGGCCAATTATCCGGTAAACAAGATCCGTAACGTATGTCTCATGGCCACGGCGGCGACGGCAAGACCTCGCTCGTCGAGAGCCTGCTTAATATCTCCGGTGCGACCGACCGCGTAGGCAAGATCGCCGACGGCAACACGGTCTGCGATTTCAATCCCGAAGAAATCCGCCGCAAGTTCTCGATCTCGACCGCAGTAGCGCCCGTAGAATGGAACGACTGCAAGATCAACCTGCTCGACACCCCGGGTTTCTTTGATTTTGAAAGTGAAGTGCAGTGCGCACTGCGCGTTGCGGAATCTGCTCTGATCGTCGCGACCGGCAAGTCCGGCCCGGGCGTCGGCACGGAAAAGGCGGGAGCGCTGCGAGGAGCAGGCAATGCCGCGCATGTTCTACATCTCGAAAATCGACGAGGAAAACTCGGATTACTATACCTCTCTGCACAAGCTGCAGAAGCAGTTCGGCGTATCGGTAGCGCCGATCGTTGTCCCGATCTTCGAGGGCAACCGCGACACCGTCGGCATTGTGGACTGCGTTATCCGCAAGGCGTACCGCATGGAAGGCAACAAGCGCGTCGAGATCCCGATCCCGGACAACATGAAGGACCGCATCGACCAGCACCGCGCGGCGCTGTGCGAGAACATCGCGGAGCTGTCCGAGGATCTGATGGAGCGCTATTTCGCAGGCGAGGAATTCTCGGATGAAGAGCTGATCGCCGGCATCCGTCAGGGCGTCAAGGATCTGGCTTCTCGCGCCGGTATTCTGCGGCACTGCTGCAACCGGCATCGGCTCCTACGCGCTGCTCAAGGGCATCGCCGACTACATGCCGTCCCCGGACGAGAAGCCGGTAGAGCTGTGCGAGGACGAAAAGGGCGACTGATCGAGATCAACTGCGCCCCGAACGGTTCGACCTGTGCATTTGTATTCAAGACGGTCGCTGACCAGTACGGCCGCTTCTCTTACTTCAAAGGTCATGTCCGGCGAGGTCAAGCAGGATATGACGCTCGTCAACAAGCGCGCGGACGCGAACGAGAAGATGGGTCACATCTTCACCGTCTGCGGCAAAAAGACGGCCGAGGTTCGGTCGTCGGCTGCGGCGATGGCACGTTTTCCATTCTGGCTTTGGCATTGATACCGGAGTGTCCCCAAC
>VOFK01004378.1_pt1 | contig 19701 bp, 29 predicted proteins | sample 5384121 | NCBI WGS metagenome assembly VOFK01 (sample SAMN12384730, study PRJNA508395) | human gut metagenome | isolation source: healthy gut J | host: Homo sapiens
ATCTTCGCGTTCCACGGTGCATGCACCTATTTTTTGACACTTCGCCAATCGGTGATTAAATGATTAACATAAGTTGCCCCAATTAATATCTGCGCTGAGATAATTCATCGTTCTTCATGACGTTGCAAAAAACGATACACATCCCCATATTCACGGTAAAAACACGCGGCTTATTCGAACTTACTTAATCTTCTTTACCGTAACTTTGATTTTGAAGATGCTATCCCAAAGCGATACTTCCGATACTGAATACATTGTAATCCCTGTACGAAACGGGTTGTCAGGTCGGATGTATTTCCTGTAAAGCAATATCTTTAAAAAAGTCTTATCGCCCGGTTGTTTCCAACGTTCCGTCAACACCGACGATCGGCATTATAAATTCGGATTTGCCCCTTCCACCCGCTCAGCTAAAGTTGAATTATAAGTCTGCGCTCCATATTCAAAAAGTTCATAGAAACGTTCAGACTAATACCTTTCACTGTAGAAATGAATTCAAACTTCCTCTAAACTTCGGATCAGTGGTTCCACAAACGATTTTATCATTATAGTCCCAAACAGTCGTATAAGAACCATCCTTTTTAACAAAAACTTCTTTTTCCAGTTTCCGGATCGATACCCAAAGAAGGTTCAATGCATCGACGATTCCCCCTCTTCATACAACGGAACCGGTTTTTTAGTTTCCTCAGAATTGGCCTGTTCGTTTTTCTTCCCGAGCGAATTACTGATCTTAGTAATCTTATTTTTTACTATCACTTGTACCGAAAGCCAGAGCCCAATAAATATCCCGTTTCAATCCGGAGTATCTGCGAACGCAAACTCAATTCAGCCTTTATTTTCCATTTCTCCTAAATTCTCTTTATACTCACTGAATCAGAGAGAAGGCGGAATACTCATATCCATTAAAACATCTTTTTGTCTTATCAACATAATATTCCCCGGTCAACGAAATCAATCCATCCCAAAAATCAAATCCGTACCTATATTAAAAGTAAATTTCCGTTGCCATTTCAATTCATCATTTCCCATCACATCAATCGTAGCACCGATACCATGCATATAAATATTATCTTTACTATAAATATAAGTAGTCTGTGACTGATATGGATCGAAGGACACATTTCCGGTATATCCTACAGAAGACCGAAGTTTCGCATTGGTCAACCAAGATGGATTTAAAAAATGTTCATTATGAATATTCCATGCCAAACCGACAGCCCAGAAAGGAGCATAACGATGCTTTTACCGAATTTGGAAGAACCGTCTGTCCGATAAGAAAAATCGAACAAATAACGGTTGTCATAACTATAACTGGCATTAGCAAAGAAACCGATCAAGCGATCCTCTTCAACCTTTTCCTGAAGGACGCGATCCCTTTTCATACTGGGTTGCGATCCAGGTTCGAAAGATTGTCATTCAAAAATCCTTGAGCTGAAAAAGTCTTTATTATTCTTTTTATTACTCTGCATATTCACACCTCCTACGACAGTAAACATGTGCTTATCCAACTGTTTGTAAAAATTGACGACTAAATTACCATCCAAAGAAGTGTTTTTGCATCACTGACTCTATATACCGCTTTATCCTCATCATCCGGTTTTTACCCTCAAATTGACTATTTTTTCGGGGAAACAAAATTTTCGGACCCAGAATTGCCAAATGAGTATGAAAAACCGTCCAGTCACTCTCAAACCATCGAATACATACCACTCAACATCAAATTATCCGTATATGAAGTACTTTCATCTTTACTAAAACTTATTCAGAGTCGCATTGAACAACGGAGTTTTACTTCTCCATTGGAGAATTTATAGACATAACGTCCTTTTCATCCAACGCCCTCTCATAAGGATTGATTTTTGGTATAATTGCTAAAACTCCCGTACTGGCTGTCAGCTGCTTTTGTCTGATTTACGGAAAACATATTTCCAATCCGATTTTATTACTAATACTATAAGTCCAGGTAAAATTCAACCCTAACCGATGTTTCGATCCTTTCATTATACCCCGGGATTCGCACCGTAATTAATACTCACTCCATAACGGAACGTTCATTACCTCCACCTAAAAACAAAAGAATGTGCATGCCGGAAAGCAGTCTGCAAAGGTCTGAAAGCCAATAAGTATTGACACCTCTCAGCACCTCCCTTCTTCTTCTTTCTTCATAGAGTTGATCCAATTTCATCTGTTTTACAAGATCAGCGTCTTTTTGTCTTTATAGACACCGGCCAACCGTTCGAATTCCAGTTTTTCACCGGAATTCAACAAGTCGTAATCCGTCAAGTCAGGATACTCCACCGTACCGTTAAAAAGAATAACTCACCGACAATTTACCTTGCGCCGGCATTTTGGTTTCGATCACAATCACCCGTTCGCTGCCCGGGATCCATAAATAGCCGTAGCAGCAGCATCTTTCAGGATAGTCACCTGACTGATACGTTCCATATCCGTATCGAAGACAGTCTGTAAACTGACTTCATATCCATCCATAATAAAGAGAGGGAGTGTTGGATTTCCCTTCAAAACTGGATTTGCCACGGATCAAAAATATCGGGGATAGTGTTCGGGTTAGCACCAGCCTCTTTATTCTCCACAATCTGAAAAAGAAGGTTCATAAGCCTGCAAAGCTTTAAATATATTAGTAGGGCTGATCTTTTCAGATCTTCGCCTTTTACCGATACTGCCGAACCAGTATAAGAAGTTTTCGCTTTATTGAAGTAACCGGTGACTACCACTTCATCTATCGCCTGAACATCTTCTTTCATCACCACGACTAAAGGTTTGTCGTCCCGAATTTCTACTTCAGCAGTTTCCATACCGACAAATGAAAAACAACAAGATCAAATTTTCCATCTGTGGAAGTTCGAGGTTGAATTTTCCTTCAAAATCCGTGACCCCTCCCGTATGCGTTCCTTTCAATACAATGGTCACACCCGGTAAAACATTTCCCTTCGTATCTTTCACCACTCCCCCGGATAACACGGGCTTGCTGAGGCATATTCCGATCGCCGGTTTCACTCACCCGGTGGATCACCACAAACTTGTCCGTCACGTCGAATTTCACCTCCCCGGCCTTTGAATATGGCTCAAAGCTTCTTCTACACTCACATTGTTGAGGTCTACATTGATTTTTTATATACATCTATCCTAGAGTTATTGTAAAAAAAATCCAGCTTAGTAGATTCGGATATCCGGTTCAATACCTGTTCAATGGTAGCATTCTCCATTTTCAGGTCGAAACGGATATTTTGTGCATGAACATTTGCGGATAAATTGCACATACACACCAAACAGAAAAAGACTGTCAACCGCATGATAAATAAAGATTTTTTTCAGCCATTTCCGGGGAAATAGCCCCAAGTCATGATTTTTTTCATAAATTTGTTAATTATATTAGTAAATATGCCTTGCCCTAACGTCCAAATCCGGACAAGGCGTTTGCTATCATTACCGGGGAAATCGGGGAAAATTTCTCCGGTATTATTTTTGTTCGAAATTACAATAGTCTTGCCTTTAACACTAAACCGTACGTTACTGGTATTTTTCGATCATGCGAATCAACTCTTCCAAAGGTTCGAAACGTAAAAAATAGCACCGGTGAAACAGATTGTTTTCACCTGTTCACTACTAAAGAAGATATCTACATCATACCAACGGGAGATCTGTTTACTGATTTCTTCCAGGGCTGTATTACAAAACATAAATTTACCGTCTATCCAGGACGTAAACTGGCGGGTATTCACTGCTTTGACAGTCATTCGGTTTCCGGCAAGACAAGCCTGTTCGCCCGGTTTGAGCATTATCGCTTCCTGCTGTACAGGCTGTACTTCTACGCTTCCTTTTACCAAAGTGGTGTGAACGGTTTCTTCATCTTCATAAACCGACACATTAAAAGAGGTTCCCAATACTTTGATATCCATGCGGGCTGTAGCTACGATAAAAGGACGAGCCGTGTCCGGAGTGACCTCGAAAAAAGCTTCCCCTACCAATCGCACTTTCCGCTCATTCCCGGCAAAAACCGGAGGAAAAGTCAATACCGACGCAGCATTCAACCATACCCGAGTACCGTCGCTCAAGGTAATGCGATACTCTCCTCCCCGGGGAACGATCAACTGATTTTCTTCCTGGGCGGTTTTATAACCGGCAGAATCGATCAGGTAACTCAGCATATTACCGGCATCTGTTTTAATCTTCGTACCATTTTCTGTAATAATCAGCGTATCTATTTCTCCATCCAGGCGAATGGGCCGCTGAGCAGCTATTTTTAAAATAGCTTTTTCTTTTCCGGGACGGCAACCTCGCTGAATAACCGATTTTCCTCCCCAGGCATTGCCTGCAAAAAGCAACCATAATCCCAAACACAAAGGCAAAGCCAGGACAGCAGCCCAAGCGATAGCTTTTTACTTCCCTGGAGAAAACGCCGGGGAAGCCTTCACTTTGTCAAAGCCTTCTCCGTATCGGCAGAAAAAAGGCCGGTCCAGTAATTTAGCCTGAGCACGTATCTGAAGATAACTCTCCCACCACTGCCGGTGTTCTTTCTTCTCTGCCAACCAGGCCGCTAATTCTTTTTCTTCGTCTGCTGTCTGTTCATGATCCAGTTGAAGCACGATCAATTCAAAAATCCGATCCGAATAGTACCCATTATTTTTATCTTTTAAGTATAGTAAAAAAAGGAAAAAACAGGGTGAAGAAAAAAAAAACATTTTTTTTATTTTTTATCAAAATATCTATAAAGAAAGAATAATAAGAGCATTTGATTCCGATCCAGCTTGGCCCGTAATTCTTTATATGCTATTTTCATCTGGGTTTTCACACTATTTACCGAAATCCCCATACAATCGGCCACTTCCCGATATTTCATATCTTCCAGGACCACTAATTTGAAGACTCCTTTACATTGAAGCGGAAGTGCTTCTACAGCATTCCAGATTGTCCGTAATACCGGAGATTCAAAGTCACACTCCCAATCCGGAACAATCGCTTCATTTAATAATGCAGACAGTTCCCTACGTTCTGTTTTTTGACACGAAGATGAGTATAACAGGCATTCCGTACCGAAACATACAAATAGTTATCGATAGCTTGTCGTTCATCGATAGTTTCCTTTTTGCGCCATATATTCGAAAAAGCTCCTGAACGATATCTTCAGCTACGGAATAATCGCCGACAAAGGCCCAGGCAAACCGACATAATTTTTATACCGGGCTGTGAAACAGAAAATCAAAGGCCGACTCTTCGCCTGCTTTTCAGCTCTTTGATTAACTGTCCGGATTTAATATATCCTGTCAAATCGTTCATTATCACAGCAAAGGTAATAAAGTAAACGAAAAACCAAAAACGGCAGGCCCGTTTCTCCGTCGAACTCAATACAACTCTTCGAGTTGTCGTACGGGTAATAAAAAACCCGATGCACCTCTTTCACCCGTCACGGCTTGCCGAAGCGTAAAAAAGATTGTTTTAAACGGCAATCCGGGAAGAACTCCCCCAAATAGCCAGATAGCGACCGGATTCAACTGCCCAACAGGAGCTTGCTCTGTCGAAGGACGCCAGTTCGGACAAACCGACAACCAACCGAACGACCTCACTCTCTCCGGGAGCCAATATTTTCGTTTTGGCAAAGGCTTTCAGTTCTTTCTGCGGTTTAACCATTGTTTTTCCGGGAGCGGCGATATATAACTGTACCACTTCTTTTTCCCGGTATCTTTCCGGTATTGGTCACTGTACAGGAAAATTCATATCCTTGTTCTGTACGCAAATACCGAGGTTTGCTATAAGTAAATCCGGTATACGACAAGCCGAAACCGAAGGGATAGGGAAACATCTACCCGATATTTATCGAAATAACGGTAACCGACATAGATCCCCTTCATATCGGGTAAAGTCGATATTCGGCCGGTCGGTACCTTTAGGCCCGGTATAAAAACTCCCGGTAAATATCGAGAGCTTCCTCATCGCCGATTAGGGGGAAAATTTTCAGAGGAAGCGGCATCTTCATAACGGACAGGAAAGTCATCGGTAACTTACCGGAGGGATTCACCTTGCCCGATAAAATATCGGCCACCGAGTTTCCACCTTCCTGTCCCCCCTGCCAAGCCAACAGGATTGCATCGGGCCGATCTTTCCAGGAAGCCGTTTCGATCACTCCCCCCGATATTCAGGATGACGACTACCTTTTTACCCTTGATGAAAGATTCGGGTTACCTTTCCAGCATTTCCCGTTCGTCGGCACAAAGCTCGAAATCGTCTTTCACTTTCGGTCACTGTATTCTCCGGCATTCCGGCCGATGGTAATCATAGCCATATCCGTTTCTTCGGCTTTTCGCCGGATCAACCCTTCGTCTAAAGTACATTCCACGATACGGGAGGAGTGACGTGGTTGTATTTCTTCCAATCGATTTTAGCCTCTTCAGCCCGGATATAATCCAAATAATGCTTTGTTTCAAGCCCTTATCGAGGATAAAAAACCGGCTCCGGTCAATCCTTCTTCCAAAGAGACAGAATAAGCTATCTTCGACATCACCGCTTACCTCCGGCAATAAACTGGTAAGTGATTTCCAAAAACGGCAATATCACGCACATCAGCGGCCAACGGTAACGTTTTTCCATCATTTTTCAACAAAATCATTCCTTCGGCAGCAGCTTCACGGGTAACCGAAGCATGTGCTTTCAGATCATCAGGCTGTTCGGAATAGGGATATCGCTTTAAAACGGGGGCGTTTTCAGGATCAACTCCAACACCCGTACATTCCGGTCGACGTCGGCCATAGATAAGTTTTCCCTGTCTTCAATGCCTGGCGGATACTATCTTGCTGGCATTTTCCCGGGCATCAGCAGGTCGTTTTCCAGCCTGGACCTGCCGACGGCATCGTCCACCGAGCCAGTCGTGACCACCATCCCCTGATATCCCCACTTTCTTGCAAAAATCGTCGTCAGTAAATCACTTAACTCTCCGGAGGTATAAAACGCCGTTGATCTTATTATACGACGACATTACCGTCAACGCTTTCGCTTCACCACCATTTCAAAGCCTTTTTCAGTAAATCACGCATTTCAAAACGCCCTTTGAGATAAAGTTCTCCCTCATCATTTTCAAAGCCTTTGGGGGCAAAGAATCGCGAATCGCATCATTAGCAATCGGTTCGTCTCCTGATTATTGACGGCAAAAATGTTTCAGACGTGCCTACGCCGTTTTGTTGAATACCTTTTTACCATAGCTACTGCGATTTTACCTGTCAGGAAAGGATCTTCGGAATAATACTCGAAATTCCGGCCACAGAGGATTCCGGTGGATATTAAGAGCAGGTGCCAATAAAATATCACAACCATATTCGAAACTTCGTTACCCATGGCCACCCGACCTGTTGTACCAAATCCGTATTCAGGTCGAAGCCAGCAAAGTAGCTACAGGGAAAAGCAGTACAATAAAAAATGTTCGCGGACAACTATCACGCCGGGCGAAATCCGAAGTCCGGCAGGAGCGTCGGCCATTACCATCGCCGGAATACCCAGCCGGGGGAATGGGATAGGTGGTACCGGCAGCACCGCACAATTTTATCGGGTTTCGCCCACGGCAACCAAAATATCTTCGGCCACCTCACCCGTTCCGGTCAACAACCGGATCTTTTCGTCGACCGTCATGGCCTGAATCACTTTTTTCCAAAGGAGCCTTACCCAGTTGGGGTAACTCATCCGCCCAAATCAAAAAGGGAAGAAAACAAAAAAATAGAAAAATACAGTATTTTTATCATAGCACAAGATTTAAAAACAGTGCAAAATTCTGTATTTCGATCCGATTTACAACGTTTTCGATACTGAAATACTTTCCGGCAGGACATTTTTGATCTGTATCAAGAAATCTTACCAGCCCGTATCCGGCTTAAAGGTTTCAGGACTCATCCCCAAAAAAAGAAGCCACATGAATCTGAGGAGCCCTCCGACGATCTGAGGGGTGTTCGAACCTCCAGACGCCGATAACGTTCGAAAGCAGAATGCCGGTTGCGGGCATCCGCTTTTTATGTTGGGAAATGATTAACGAACTTTCGAGGATGGTACAATATACCCGCAAAATTTCGGGATCCTGTTGCATGAGTTCATGAAAAAGGCCCGTAAGGTATTTCATAGATCAGAGTAGGCTCGAGTGCCTCAACATAAAATTGTCCGGGATCTGACGAATAAAACTTTCCAGACATACGAAAAAGATGGCCTTCGTATGTAAAAAATGCCCGTAATCTCCAGATTTTTTTTCCGGTAAAAACTGCCTCACCATCCCTTTGTTCGACGACTCCCATCGAACGTGCGGACATCGCCTTCTTTCAAAAATAATTCATTCTTCAATACTTTCCGTGGTTCTAAGATGATAGCAGCCAAACGGCAAAGGCTTTTTCACTCAAAGGATAAGTATGAGCTGCTATTTCACCGGCAACTTTAATTTTATCCTCCATGATGTCTTTAAATATGGGCGGCAGTTTTCCCGTCGTTCATGTGGTAAATTTTCATCAGATCGGCCGTCATACAGTGAATGCACAGGCAATACGGTGACAACATCCCCGACATGAAGCCGATCGAGAAAATCGTCCGTACAATGCATTACGCCATGTTCCTGGGACAAGGACACCAATTCCACACCCGAAATAATATTTCCCCAATAATCGTTATGGTTTTCAGCAACCATCCCATAAAGCGGACGATTACCGGGACGATCGATCCTATCCTTAGAAAAATGTACCCCCCCCATAAATCCGCCTCATTCCGGTGCCGGTTGATGTCCACCACCGGGCATTTCACTGCCAAAGCGATATTATACCAGTCGCAAGAACCGATTTTCAATTGTGTTACATCATAAAAAACAAAGTTTCACGGGGCGAATTTCATCGGCCACACCAAAACGATCGGCCAATGAACAGGAAGGCGTATCCCCTAAAGAAATCTTGAGCTGAGGATAGCGATCAATATATCTTTCTTTGATATTTTTAAGCATGCGCAGATTGTCTTTATGAATCTGCAAAATTTCTTCTTTAGAACGGGCGTTATACGTATGTCCGGCATGGGTAAGTGAAACCCTCGAATTTGATATTCACATCGGGAGCAGCAATATTCATGATCCGTTCGATTTTTTTTCATAGTTACCGGCGTCTACCCCATCCCGATGGTATCCGGTATCTACTCCCAGATATACGCCTACCGGATATTTCAGGCATTCGGACAATTGCCGGCTCCTTCGGGGAATGGACCAATAACAAATTCAAACGAATCTTAGCTGCTAAAGCGTTGATTTTCTCGTGTTCCAGACAATTTACCGGAAAAAGCGACCGTAATATCGTTCCATCCCCATTCGGCGAATTTCATAGCCATGTTCAATGAAGAAACGGTAATCTTATCCACTCCGCTCGCTCTGAACCACTCACCGATTTCCCGGGACTGATGAGTTTTTAAAATGTGGCCGGAATACCACATTGGCTGCTTTCGCTTTGGCCGCCATCCGGGCATATTACTTTTACACACTTCCTCATTGAGGACCATCGTCGGCTCTGTTACCTGAATCATCGTGCTCATAACAAACTAGTTTTACTCCTACAAAAGTAAAAAAATATATAATTGAAAATCCGACCTTAATGACATAAAAAAAAGCGTCCGCACTTCAACGGACGCTTCATTTATTTTATCGAAGTCACGATTATTCTCCGCGGATAGCAGTGATTCCGGGTAATTCTTTCCTTCGATGTATTCGAGAAGGGCACCTCCACCGGTAGATACGTAGCTGACCTTGTCGGCCAGTCCGAACTGGTTGATAGCAGCGACAGAGTCACCACCACCGATCAGAGAGAAAGCACCTTTTCAGTAGCTTTCACAATAGCCTCGGCAATAGCCCTGGTACCTTCGGCGAATTTGGGCATTTCGAATACCCCGACCGGACCGTTCCATAAAGAATCGTTTTTGGATTCTTCGATTACTTTAGCAAAACGTTCGCGAGTCTCCGGACCGATATCCAATCCTTCCCAGCCATCCGGAATATTCATGGGATCAGCCAATTTGGTATTCGCATCATTGCTGAAACCATCGGCGATGACAGCCTGATCGGACAATACCAGATTAACCCCTTTTTCTTTGGCAATACGCATGATATCGAGCGCCAGATCGAGCTTATCGGCTTCACAAATAGAACTTTCCGACATGTCCCCCCAAAGCAGCCTTGAAGGTATAGGTCATCCCTCCACCCAGGATCAGGGTTGTCCACCTTATCCATCAGGTTCATGATGATGTCGATTTTAGAAGAAACTTTAGATCCCCCCATGATAGCGGTAAAAGGACGTTTCTGGATCTTTTCATCACACTGTCGACCGCCTTCAGTTCACCTTCCATCACATAACCGAATAATTTATCGTTGGGGAAATATTTTGCGATCAAAGCGGTAGCATGAGCCCGGTGGGCGGTACCGAATGCATCGTTGATCCAAACATCCCCTAAAGAAGCCAGGTCGGCGACAAATTTCTTCTGAGATTCTTTTGACCGCTGCCTTTGCAGCTTTTTTTCTTCATCGGAGGCATCGTCAGCCAAACCACGGGGTTTTACCTTCTTCTTCTGCATAATAACGCAGATTTTCGAGCAGTAATACTTCTCCCGGTTTCAATTCAGCAGCTTGTTTTTTGGCACTTTCACCTATGCAATCATCCGCAAATCTGACCGGTTGTCCCAGTAATTCTTCTAAATGTTTCTGAATATGTTTCAGCGAATATTTACTGTCAACCCCTTTCGGACGTCCCAGATGAGACATCAGAATAACAGCACCGCCGCCGGCAAGCACCTTCCTGATCGTGGAATAACCGCCCGCATACGGGTGTCGTCGGTGATCTCGAATTTATCATTTATAGGGTACATTGAAATCCACACGGATCAATGCTTTTTCCCTTGAAAATTGTAAGTGTCAATCGTCTGCATAAAATTATTATTAATGATTAATGAACTAGCAATTCATATGTCCCATTGTTTCGGGATGATAAAATTAGGAATAATTTATCTGCTACCCAAATATTTTGATTACAATCCACTCAATATCATACTCAAACGATTGATATAAAAAAGACCGGCTTTCCGGGCGGTGATCCGGGAAAATCCTTAACTTTGCCGGGCAAAAAAGTTGCTGAATGGTAAATTTTTCCGACCGAACAGATCCGACGTAGCCGATGACGACACATGAATATTATATGCATAAAGCCCTGCAGGAAGCCCGACAAGCCGCAGAGGAGGGAGAAATCCCTGTAGGAGCCGTCGTCGTATGTAAAGGAAAAATTATCGCCCGGGCCCATAATGAAACCGAAAAACTGAATGACGTCACCGCTCATGCAGAAATGCTTGCCATCACGATGGCAACCTCTTATCTGGGAGGTAAATACCTGAATGAATGCACGCTGTACGTAACGATGGAACCTTTTGCACCATGTGTGCCGGTGCATTATCATGGGCACAACTCGGCGAATTAGTGACCGGAGCCCCCGACCCTCATCGGGGATACTCGCGTCTGACCCCCTCCCGTATTGCATCCGAAAACCCGAATCACCTCAGGCATTTTAACCGGGGAATGCAGTGAAATAGTGAAACAATTTTTTCAAAGCTAAAAGATCTTAAGAGTCCGAATATCCGATTTCGTCCCAAAAACATCCGGCCAGTGCTTCCCAATAACGGGGGAAAAGATTTGGAAACGACTTCTTTATCCACAATAACTAATCCCGGATGTTTCAGGGCTGCAGGAGCAAATGCCATGGCCATGCGATGATCGTGATAAGTCGCAATCCGGGGACATGGCTGCCCCCCCGGTCCGTTCCCCTTCCCAAATCAAGGTTCCATCTCCTTCAGCTTTCAACAGATAACCCAATTTGCCCAATTCCTCTATCAGCGCCTGGATCCGATCGGTTTCTTTAATCCGCAAGGTCTCCACTCCCCCGGAACAGAAATGGAATACGCCGCATACAACAAGCCACAGCAAACGATTGGACGAGATCGGGCATTTCCACAAAAAATCATAATCCAACCGATCGATTTCAGGCTTTGCGGCCGATAATCTCACTAAATCTCCCTCATAGCAGGTTCGAACCCCTAATTTCCTCCACACAACAGTCTGACGGGAATCTCCCTGCATGCTTTTTTCTTTCAAGCCGGTCAGGATAATCTCTCCTTCTCCGGCGATAGCCAGCAATTCATAAAAATAAGAAGCAGCACTCCAATCCGATTCTACCCGGTAAGGAACAGACCGGTATTCTCCCGGTTTCACTCCGATCACAGTATCCTCCCGATCGACTTCGGCTCCAAACTCCCGCATGATCTGCAAAAAGTCATATCGATATAGGAACTCGAAACTACCTTGCCGGTAAGCCGGATTTCCAATCCTTTTTCCATATAAGGAGCGATCATCAATAAAAGCAGAGATATACTGGCTACTGACAGAAGCCGGAATATCTATACTTCCACCCACCAGGCGGGAACCGTAAATCTCCAATGGCGGAAAACCTTCGTTTTCAAGATACCCGATCCGTGCTCCCAATCGGTTCAAAGCTTCTACCAACACCCGAATGGGTCTTTGTTTCATCCGCTCGGATCCCGTCAGTACCCACTTCCCGATAATCCTTGAAAGATAAGCCGTCAGAAAACGCATCGCTGTCCCGGCATGCCCCACATCAAAATAGCTATTTTCACTACACAGTATCCGCACCATACTTTGCGTATCGTCACAATCGGCGAGATTTTCTATCGGTAGTTCACTATCGGCCAAGGCATTGACGATGAGCACCCGATTGGAAATACTTTTCGAGGCAGGCAAAGTAACCGTACCTTGTACCCGTTTCGACTTGAAATCCAAAGTTATATCCATTCCCCTTCCCATTAAATTTGTTTAAGGGCTTCGAAAATTTCATCCCGGCTACAATAATTATCGATGTCAAATTCGCCGGGTTTATGTATGAGTGTAAAATTAACCCCTGCCTGTTCGTTTTTCTTATCGTTTGCAGCATCAGCTCATATAATTCGTCCGCTTCGGCTACAGGATGGTAGACCGGGTATTTTTCGCGGATAAACTTCCTTACCGCCTCGAAATGTTTTTCATCGAAACCAAGTTTTTGCACGGAGAGGAACAATTCGGCAATCATGCCGTACGCAACAGCATCTCCATGGAAAATATCGAGTCCACGGCGGATAGCGACACTTTCGATAGCATGCCCCACCGTATGTCCGAAATTCAATGCTTTTGCGCAATCCTTTTTCCCGGGGATCACTTTTGTACAATAGCCGCTTTCACCGCAACGGATTTTACGTATCAGCTTCAAAAAATCTTCTTCCGCCACTCCGGCAAAACCTACCTGCATCGCTTCAGCCAAATGTTCTTCATCGGCTAATAAAGCGTGTTTCAGCATTTCGGCAAATCCTGACATAATCTGCCGTTCGGGCAAAGTAGCTAAAAAAATGATTATCGATAAGTACCCAATCGGGGATAGCGAAACTACCGATTTCGTTTTTCAATCCATTGAAATCAAAGCCGGTCTTTCCTCCCACCGACGCATCGATCTGAGCCAGAAGTGTCGTCGGTATATTCACACAATGTATTCCCCGTTTGAAGTCAAGAAGCAGCAAACCCACCGAGATCGGTAATCACTCCTCCTCCCACATTCACCAAAACAGCATTTCGCCGGGCCCCTGATCGGACAATACCTGCCAAATCTCAGCCACACTCTCTAAAGATTTGTGATGTTCACCTTCAGGAATTGTAATAATATGTTTTCTTCAGGAATACCGAAATCCTCGAAACTTCTCTGACAAAAATTACGGGAATTATTATCGACCAGTACGAAAAATATCTGCAATACCGAAGTCCGCCAGCTTCAATTGTAAAAATCCGCCCGGATATCACGGGTAAAAATTATATTGTTCATATACCTGCAAATTTTGCCAAAAAAAAAGGAAAAAGCAAAACTCCATTAATCGGAGAAAACGGCAAAAGTAAAGAAGAAATCAGCTTCTCTGCCCATCGAAGCTACGGAATAATATCTTGTTTTTTAAGAAGTATAATTCAATAATATTTCATAACTTTGTTAAATACGGATCCATTTAAATCTTCTTTTAGCCATGAATCGAAATAGCTCTGTGAAAGCCCGCATTGCGATCAGTTTATTACCAAGCTGAATAGCTGCATATACCTCCGTTGATCGAAAGATGCGGAGGTCTGGAAGGTTTTTCTCGAAAGCGACCAAGCGCTGAATCAGCTCTATCGGGAGTTGAATATACCCCACGGACACTTTTAACCGGAAAACGGCTGCTTATACAAAATTCAGAAGCGGAGATAGAACAGTTGGACAAACACGAGATACAAAAATCTGCACAATCGAAGACGGGTGTTGATCCGGAATTAGCTTTCCGGCAATTGCCGATGCTCGGTCTTTTTTTATAAAGGGAGTTAAGTCCTCTCCGGCAAAAATAAATATCTGGCCATCACGTAGGGACAAGATACATGCATCGTCGGTGTGAAGCCAGAGTGACGGCATTGGTCGAAGACCTGGTGAATCTGGGTTGTCGTCCTGTCCTGGTCAGCGGATTGGCTTATGGCATCGACGCCTCGGCCCACCGGGCTTCCCTGAAGAGTTCTGACGACTTTAGCCGTATTTGGGACATGGATTACACATGATTTATCCGGCGACCCATAAAAGCATGGCACGTCAGATTCTGGAGACCGGCGGGGGGCCTGGATCAGCGAATTTCCTTGCACGGCGAATATACATCCGAGCAATTTCTTACGCCGCAACCGGGATTATTTGCGGGTCTCTGTCATGCAACCCCTGGTAGCCGATCGGCCATAAAGGGAGGAGCTATGGCCACAGCGCGCCTGGCCATGTCATACGACCGAAGGAAGTCATGGCTTTCCCTGGACGTCCGGAAGATAAATATTCGGCAGGCTGCAATTTTCTGATTAAAGAAAACATTGCCGCATTAACCGAAAATGCCACCGACGTGGCCCACCTCTTAGGTTATCCGATAAAAAACGACACTGCAACAAACGATCTTACCGAATTTCAGCGACGACGAACGAGAGAATGAACCCAATATTCAGCTCTAAGCGAAAAAAGTGAACTCTTAGCTATCGATGAATTATGCCAGTTGACCCAGCGTCCAAGTAGTGAACTAGCGGCTATCTTATTGCAACTCGAACTGGAAGGGAAAATAATCGGTTGGCAGGTAAAAAAATATTCTCCGGTAATTTTATCACCCTCGAGAATATTCGAAATAATTTCGGCTAGTTTCTTGGTAACAGATTATCAGCAGGGATATACTCAACTATCAATCCGAAAGCAAAATCAAGCGTTTGTTAATAAAAATGCAAAAAGTTTTGATATCGTAAAATTAGATAATTTTGAAACATCCGAAAACGTTTGAATTAACTCATACTAAAAAATTATACACATGAGACCAGAAATTAAAGAATTCATGGAAGCCTTAAAGGGCTAAAACAGTAGGTGAATCAGAGTTCCACCAGGCTGTAGAAGAAGTTATTGAAACTGTATGGGATACCTATCAGGCAAACCCCGAAATACAAGGCCAATAAGATCCTTGAAAAAATGGTAGAACCCTGAAAGAGTAATCATGTTCCGTGTTCCATGGATCGACGACAAAGGTGAAGTACAAATCAACCGCGGTTACCGCGTTCAATTCAATAGTGCTATCGGACCGTACAAAGGAGGTTTACGTTTCCACCCGTCGGTAACTTTGGCGGACTGAAATTTTAGGTTTCGAGCAGACTTTCAAAAACTCCCTCTGACTACGCTGCCTATGGGTGGTGGTAAAGGAGGTTCGGACTTCAACCCGAAAGGAAAATCAGACAATGAAGTAATGCGTTTTTGCCAGAGCTTTATGACTGAACTTTGCAAATATATCGGTGCCGACACAGACGTTCCTGCCGGTGATATCGGCGTAGGAGCCCGTGAAATCGGTTATCTGTTTGGACAATATAAGAGAATCCGGAATGAATTCGTAGGTGTACTGACCGGCAAACCAAGAGAATTCGGTGGATCACGTACGTCCGGAAGCTACCGGTTACGGTACGGTATATTTCGCTCAGCACATGCTGAAAAGAAAAAGGTCAGGATATCAAAGGCAAAAACTGTTGCGATTTCCGGATTTCGGTAATGTTGCCCTGGGGAGCTGCCCAGAAACTCGTTCAATTGGGTGCCAAATTGGTAACCATCTCCGGACCGGACGGATACATCTATGATGAAAAAGGTATTACCCAGGAAGGTGTCGATTATATGCTGGAATTACGTGCAAGCAACAACGACGTTGTAGAACCGTATGCAGCTAAATTCGGAGCTAAATTCTTCGCTAAGAAAAAACCATGGGAAGTAAAATGTGATATCGCATTCCCGTGTGCTATTCAGAACGAATTGAACGAAGAAGATGCAAAACAACTGGTTGCTAACGGCTGTCAGATGGTTGTAGAAACTTCCAATATGGGTTGTACAGCTGAAAGCTGTTAAATATTTGAATTCTCATATCACTTTCGCTCCGGGTAAAGCAGCTAACGCAGGCGGTGTTGCCGTATCAGGTCTGGAAATGAGCCAGAACTCAATGAGATATAGCTGGACAGCTGAAGAAGTTGACCAGAAACTGTCTCAGATCATGAAAGATATCCACGATACTTGTGTTAAATTCGGTAAGGAGGGAGACAAGATCGACTACGTGAAAGGCGCTAACATCGGCGGCTTTATAAAAAGTAGCTGAAGCAATGTGTGCTCAGGGACACGTATAGAAAGTTAAAGGTAAAAGTTGAAAAGCTGAAAAACGATTACCTGAAAATTAAAGCGTACACTTCAATGGTGTGCGCTTTTTTATTATCTTCGTTTCCGCAAAATCATTCAGTTTTCAGCTAATCATTTTTAGCTTCAAATTTATGTACATCGACACTCATTCACATATCTACGAAGAGGAATTCAGAGAAGACCGGGAAGCTGTTATACAACGTGCCAGAGAGAGGCGGGGAGTGAATTACATCGTTCTTCCGGACATCGATAGTGAATCGCGCAACCGGATGCTCGATCTGGCAGCCCGACACCCGGAGATGTTATTTCCTTTGGCAGGGCTACATCCCACTTCTGTGTACGAGAACTATAAAAGCAGAGCTGGCCCAGGTAGAAAAAAAGCTTTGGGTAACCATACCTTTTACGGCATCGGAGAATGTGGTATAGACTTATATTGGGATAAAAGGTATTACCGGGGAACAAATCAAAGCATTCGAACATCAGCTTGAATAGCAAAAAAAGAAACCGGTTTGCCGGTAATCATTCATTCCCGCGACTCCCTGAAGTGATTTTCGAGGTGCTGAAAAAACATCCTTATACCCGTGGCATTCTGCATTGTTTTCCGGGTAATGCAGCAGAAGCCCGGCAAGCAATCGACATGGGGTATTTATTAGGAATCGGAGGAGTCGTTACCTTTCCAAAAAGAGTCAGATGGCAGATACCCTACGCGAAATCGGCCCGGCAAACATCGTGCTGGAGACCGATTCTCCTTACCTGACTCCAGTCCTTTCGGGAAAAAAAAAAAAATGAAAGTAGTTATATTCCGTTAATAGCTCAAAAATTGCAGAATTAACGGGTCTCGAGACAAAAAAAATTGAGGAAATAACGACACACAAAATGCTTTGAATTTGTTTAATTTGCAGTGCGAAAACGTGTGAGGGGGTCATCGATAAACTTTTGATACAACAATGACAAAATCGGTATTGATAATAATATACAGGTGGAACCATCGGTATGGTCAACGATCGGCGACAGGGGCATTGTGTCCTTTCGATTTCGAACAGATAGCGAAAAAGCAGTTCTGAGATCAGAGGAATTCGGTTTTTCTATCAACAGTTATATCTTTACCGGAGATCATCGATTCGTCCGATTTGAAACCGGCGCTTTGGGCCGACTCTGTGCCAAATCATTCTGGACAATACGATCAGTACCGGATTCGTCATTCTGCACGGGACAGATACGATGGCTTATTCAGCCGCAGCCCCAAGTCATGCTGTGAACAATCGACAAAACCGGTTGTTTTTCACAGGTTCTACAAATTCCGATCCGAAACCATACGGTACCGATACCTGATTGCAGCATTAGAAATTGCAGCAGCGACCATCGAAGGCAAGGCAGTTGTACCTGAAGTCTGTATTTTATTCGGAGCCAAACTCTTCCGGTAACCGAACCACCAAAATCAATGCAGAGAGCTTCGATGCTTTCAGTCGTTCAATTATCCGCCTTTAGCAGAAATCGGTATTCATATTCACTATAATTACGGAGCCATCAATTATACCCCCGGACAGAGCCGATTTAGTGTGCGTTTACGGAAATGAATACCAACATCGCCATATTGCAATTATTTCCAGGCATTCGTCCGGAATTAATAGATGCCGCTATTCAAACCCCGGTCTAAGAGGACTGATTTTGGAGACTTATGGCTCGGGAAACGCCCGACCGACCGTTGTTTTTTAGAAAAATTAAAGCCTCCCAAAATCATCATACAACGTCACCCAATGTCAGGGTGGGACTGTAGAAATGGGCCGTTACAGAGACCAGCAGAGAGTTATTAAACTACGGAGGTTTCAAGTGGATATGACATCACGATGGAAGCTGCTGTCTGCAAAATGATGTATCTGCTGAGAAATACCATGACGCTAACGAAATAAAAAAATACTTAAATTCATCAATAAAAGGAGAAATAAACCATGAATCATATTGGGTTTTAACATTTTTTTTGTACCTTGCCGCGTCTTTTGGTGCGTCCTGTGGGAATACAAAGGTTTGCAAGGGTACGCCTGGTTTGAGAGTTAATTTTAATTATTTATAAACTAAAAAATCAGTTAAAGAGATCATGAGAAAATTATTTGCACTAATAGCAGTTTTAGGAATGCTTACTATTGAGCATCAAAATTAATGGCTCAGGAAGACGAAGCAGCACCAGCAGCTCAAACCGAGCAAACAACAGTTTCTATCGATGACGAAGAAATTGAAAGTACTTCAATGCATGCAGCGATCAAAACAGAAATTCATCGAGGGTGGTGCCGGGATTTATGGCTTGTGTTGCATTGTGCTTTGATTTTCGGTTTGCCGTCGCAATTGAAAGGGTTATTTACTTGAACCTTTCCGACACGAACACCAAAAAATTCATTGTTGGTTTTGGAGGACGCGCTGAACAACGGTGGTATTGAAGCAAAGACTATTGCCGTAACGCCCGCGGACCTTATTGCAAAGTATTTTCTATCAGGGACTTTCCCGTTACGATCAGGGCATCGACATGGTTGAGAAATCAAGTTGTTTCTACGGATCGGTACAGATGGGATTGATGGAAAAAGGATTGACCTGGATCGGATTGTTCATCGCATTGGCTCCATGTTGGGGTTCTTTGGGAACTGTAATCGGTATGATCGACGCCTTCGACCAGATTCAGGCAGCAGTGGGTGATATGAGCCCGGCCCTTGTAGCAGGAGGTATTAAAGTGGCTTTGATTACGACCGTAGGTGGTTTTGATCGTAGCTATGATCCTGCAGATATTCTATAACTATTGTACATCAAAGGTAGAAGGTATTGTAAACAATATGGAAGATGCATCTGTAAGCATGTTAGACATTTTGGTGAAATACGAGCAAAAAAAAAAATAAATAAACAAAAGCGAATAGTAGCAATACGTAAC
>VOFK01000738.1_pt1 | contig 19691 bp, 17 predicted proteins | sample 5384121 | NCBI WGS metagenome assembly VOFK01 (sample SAMN12384730, study PRJNA508395) | human gut metagenome | isolation source: healthy gut J | host: Homo sapiens
TTTGCCTTTTTTTCGCTGGTTTGGCCGGCTTTTCAGGAGTTTCCTCCTTCTCGACGGGCGGATAGAACTTGACGGCGACCATCACGATACGGTTGTGTTTCACACCGCTTTGGTCGCTCCATTCTTCGGGCTTGAAATACCCCTCGACGGTCAGCATCGTACCCTTGGTCAGTTGGTCGAACGACCCGGTGTTCTCGTTTTTACGCCACGCCTCAAAATTCATAAAGGCGGAAACGCGTTTGGATTCCTCGCCATTATTCTCCAATCGGCTTACTGCCAGAGGGAAACGTGCTACACTTGCGTTGGTGAACTGACGGATTTCTGCATCCTTTCCTACGAAACCGGTTACTACGAAATTGTTTTCAATCTTTTTCATAATGAATTGTTTTTAGAAGTTATTAAATCAATTTTACGCTGCCTCAAAAAAAGTAGGTGCAGTTAAGGGGATGCACCAAGGCCGGACGCATCAATACTCTTTTATTTTTGTCCGTAGGCAAAACCCGGAAGGCTCGATAAAGGAAGATTGTACGGCTGCGCCATTGGTCAAGGCTTCCAAAGTCGTTCCCGTCTGCATACTATCTTTGCATCGGAAAATGATGATGACTTCGGCGGAAAACTATTCTGAAAATGAGCGGAAAACCGTAGTTGCAGGGGAAGTGAAAGTGCAATCCGTCCACCGGCACAATGGTGCGCGTTTCGGCTGTAAGTCCGCAGAATCGGCAGGTATTTTCGTGTAATTCGGTCGGACTGAATTGAGGTGGCTACAAACAGAACACTGAACTGACAACAGGTTGCGGTACCGCAGAAGGGAATATCAACGAAGTGGCGACAAAAGGCGGAACGGGGTATCGGGGTACTGCCATGTTCCCGTCCGGCAGAAAGAAAAGGGGACAAAAGGGAAAAAGGAAAGAACCCTGCTTTTCGGAAAAGCGGACGGAGCTTTTCACGAATGGCTGTTTTTTACAAAAGGATATGGCGCAGCCAAAAGAGAGAGATAGATGTAAAAAAGGGAATGCGGCGTGGCAGGAATGGAAGATTATCCCGTTCCTGCCTGCCTGTATCATCAAAATTCTGCCATGATTACCCGATGCTTGAAAATCTTTTTTTGATTACTGGGACGTCTTTGGCAAACCCATAGGTGATGCTTGCCATAGCCGAAGACGAAATAATCATCAAGGCGTGTTTTTTCTTGTAGGCGTTCCATGCCGGTACGCAGTTCCGCTTCATCGGTTGAGAAAAGAATCGTGTTGATGATACGGAAGTAGAGTTCTGTTACCTCGTCACAATAAGGACAAAAGCTATGCTCAATCGTTGCTTTCATGTTTCTTTGATTTTAATTCTACTTCTACTATGTCTTCTATTCGACCATACAGGACAGAGCGCAACGCTGTTTTGTCAATGGCGTAATACTCGGCGATATGTCCGTGCTGTTTTACGAAATATCGTTTGAGAACATCGGAGAAATCAAAGAAGTAGCCCATCAATGCGATACCTCTTTTGAAATGGATGCACTCTTTCACGTTTCGGGTAATCCAGTTCTTGTCTTCACGGCTCAACTTGTCTCCGTTATCAAGTTGTTCCCGTAACTGGTAAACCCTGCTGTCTTTCAGCTTCTCTAATTCGGGTACGTCCCATTGGACGAATTTCATTGCTATCTGCTGCATCGCTCTTGTATTTAATCGTAAATAATCACTTCATCACGATACTCGACCACCTCTTTGCCACTACTAAGACGCACCACTATTTTATTGCCGAAGTCGCCGACAACTGTTCCCTCAGAGTAGCCTTTATAGGGGGTAAGCAAGGTGCAGTGCGCACCTATAATTTCGCTATTTTCTTCGTATTCGTACATAAGTCATGTCATTTTACGGTTACAACTTGATATCCCATTTCCCCTGTGAGAAGATTCTGAAGCTCACGTATTCGTCTGTAAATTCGTAGGACAGAATTTTGATATAAGTTTTGTCTTTGGCTTCCAACGAAGCTATCAGTCTGTCGATTTCTTCTTCCGGATAAACCCAACGAGAGGTAAACTCCGCATCCACGCTATCGCTGTGTCTATTGACAAAGCCGTCGAAAGTGTCATCCAAGAATGCCTCTATCTTGTCGAGGTCTGCTTTGTTTTCCGTCCTTGCGTAGAAAATGTTTGTTGCATAGTTTGCCATAATCCTAAGTTTTAAGTTTTTTATTTTCCCTCTTTTAGCATTTCAGCTACTTTCGGGCTTGATTGAAAATTATGTCGCCTCAAAAGGTGTTATGGCTCTTTATGCAGGGTTTCACGACCAAATACGACCTCTGCAAAGCGGAGCGTGGAGATTTTGTCGGGAACCGTCAGGCTGTGACCTTGAATACAAGAAAGACATGACAAGTACCTTTGCGACACAATTCTCATCAGGCAGACCGAAAGTTGGGATGCGAGGATAGAATGCCTATGGCAGAAGTTACGATAAAAGGAACTTCCGTAAAATTGGGATGCAGCGAAAAAAAGAAAATATATCGGTGCGATTATCTTCTCTTTTGACTGTGAATATAAAAGTAAGGGGGAGAACTTCGGTAAAGGTTTAGTTTAGTCTATTAGCTTATATATATGCTAAACTAAAGTAAACTAAATATAGGCAGATATATTGGACTGCCTGTATAGGTGTTTTGAGGGAAATGGTTACCTTTGCAAAAAACAATGTTCCTTGAAAGAAACAGAGATTTGTCCTTTTTTCTTTTGGCTGTAGTTATTCATCCATAGATGACTGCAACAATCACTCTTGGCGAGAGGATGAAAATCGTGTGAAAAGACTTGGAAAAATACTCAAAGTACGAACAAGTGAAGAGAAAGAAAGGTAGTGCAAACAAAAAAACAAGAAAATAAGATAATTCGTGTTTCTGTTCCTAATTTGTTTCTTGATAAAAACACATCACAATATAAACTATTAATTTACAAGATATTATGATGTGAAATTTTGAGATATAACTAAATTTACCAGATTTAACCTTCAGAATAATACGTCTTCGACGTTCTACAATATTCTATCTTTCGTCCTCTTTTTCTTACTTTTTATATTTTCGTTCTTTAATACAGGCAAAATTATAAAAGTTTTCTGTAAAAGAAATACTAAAGCATATAAATATTGGGAGCTGCCCGCTTTTTTTATTCCATGTATGGGGACAAATATAGGGTGAGATGCAGCCAATAACTGACGGTATCTCTAAATTTCTTCTTTCAGTTCTTTCAGTCTTACAGTTCTGTCCCAATCTCCCTATTCATCGGCTCTCCGGCTGAAACTTCCGGTCTCCTTATAGTTTCAGCCACATTCATGTCATACCTTCTTTCCAGTCTTGTGTGCCACAACAATGGCACTTAAACTCAACACATAAGGCTGCAGGCCTACCCTCCCGTTCATATACACCCTATCATACTTTTTAGCTAATGACCGACTGGAGTCATTCACTCTACCAACTGGAGTTGTTCAATCGACCGACTCCAGTTGTTCACTTTACCAACTAGAGTGGTTCATTTATCAATCAGTATCTTTGGAACAACAGGATAAGGAGATTCAATGCATCAAAAAGCAATATTTGCGGCAACAGTATATACTGGATACAAGCCCTTTATAAGGGCTCTGATTCGTATCCTGCCCGTATCAAGTCCGTATCTAAGAAATCAGATAAAACATTGAGCCGATACAGACCCAGTACGGAGCAGCTACGGACCGGATACGGAGATTGCACGGAGATTGCATGGAGAAACTACGGAGATACTGCATAAATACAACAAAACAACACACAAAATTGAAAAATAATCTCTACTACGCAAAAACATTGCGCACCTCCATGCAAATCTTTGCAACATCAACTTAAAAGACATCGAAATATGAAAGTTATTGCAATGAACAATGTACCCGTAAAACTCTGGGTAGACCAACTGGATGCACATGCCTGGGAAGAAGTAAACAACCTGACAACACTGCCTTTCCTTTTTCATCACCTTGCACTGATGCCCGATGCACATGGGGGTAAAGGTATGCCGATAGGTGGTGTACTGGCAACAAAAGGAGTAGTAATCCCCAACGCGGTAGGAGTAGATATCGGTTGCGGTATGTGTGCCGTGAAAACAAATCTTCTTGTTGAAGAAATACCGCAGGATGTACTTCGCAAAGAGATTATGCGAGGAATACGTAAACGGATTCCCTTGGGAAGAGAGCATCATAAAGCCGCGCAAGATGAACAATATATGCCAACCGGTTTCGATACAGAGAAAATGACAGTCGTAAATCGCCAATTAGTATCGGCACGAAAACAAATCGGTACATTAGGTGGTGGTAACCACTTCATCGAACTGCAACGTTGCAACGACGGTTACTTGTGGATTATGCTGCACAGCGGTAGCCGAAATTTAGGAAAGATGGTAGGCGATTACTACAACCAGATGGCCGAAACACTAAACACCCGCTGGTATTCCAGTGTAAAGCCGGATATAAAACTCGCTTTCCTCCCGCTGCGTGCACCGGAATTCAAACAATACTGGGCGGAAATGGAATATTGCGTTGCTTTTGCCCTTGCCAACCGTAAACTTATGATGGAACGCATTGAAGAAATTATAGCCGAAGTATTACCTAACGCCACTTTCGAACCAATGATCAACATTGCACACAACTATGCTGCATGGGAAGAACATTTCGGAGAGAATGTAATTGTACACCGGAAGGGGGCTGTACATGCCGGCATCGGAGAAATAGGTATTATTCCGGGATCACAAGGCACACATTCTTATATAGTAGAGGGATTAGGTAACCCGGAAAGTTTCTTGAGTTCTTCACACGGGGCAGGACGCGCGATGAGCCGTTCTGAGGCTGTACGCAGCCTATCACTCGAAGAGGAAATTGCCCGTCTTGAATCGCAGAATATCATACATGCCATTCGTGGACGTCAAGACTTGGAAGAGGCTGCCGGCGCTTATAAGAATATTGATGAAGTAATGGCCAATCAGGCTGATCTGGTACGTATTCTGACTACCTTATCGCCCATTGCAGTCATTAAAGGATAATATATATCCTTTCTTCATCAACGATTCTATCTTCACTGAAGGATCATTGCGAAGCGCCTTACGCAAATAAGTAATTTGTACATTCAACGCCAGAGAGTTTGCATAAGAGGTACTACTCCAAACTGTATTCAACAGCAAGTCACGGTCTACAGCCAAGTTGAGATTCTTCGCCAACAAGCGGAGGATCTCTGCCTGACGGGAGGTAATAAGTACTTTATTATTTCCCGTTCGTATTTCATTGGTACTGTAATTGAAGACAGACTGACCAAAACGATAAGTCTCCTCCTCCACCGTATCGGAAAGTTGGGAAGTGAAACGTTCATGGATACGGGCTATAAGTTCTTCCGGATAAAACGGCTTGGCAAGATAATCGTTCGCACGAAGTTGGAAACCTTGCAGACGGTCGGCCTTATCGCTACGGTCGGAAAGGAAGAAGATCAGGACGTGTTTATCCGTCTCGCGGATACGTTCGGCCACTTCAAAACCATTATAACCGGGCATATTGATATCGAGCAATACCAAATCAGGCTTTATGAGCGGAAATTGTTCCAGAGCAATTTTCCCGTTTCCGGCATAAGTCACTTCATAGCCTTCCTTCTCAAGAAAGCGCTTCAGCAGCATTGAATATTTCAAATCATCATCGGCAAAAAGTATTTTCAAGGCTTTCATATCATTGGTTATTTTAGAGTATGGATTATGCGGGTTAGCGCAGACTTATTGGGGAATAATAATTTCAATCGTTGTCCCCTTGCCTGCCTGACTATTTAAAGAAATGCTTCCATGATGCGCCTCTACCAACAGCTTTACATAGCTCAACCCCAGACCAATGCCGGGCAACGAACGGTCGGGAAGATTACTGCCCCGATAGAACTTATCGAATACACGGTTCTGTTCGGAAACCGGAATGCCGATACCATCATCAGCCACCCGTATCATCAATTGGTGATCCTGCAAAAGACAATCTACAACAATATGCACAGACTTGCCCGAATACTTCACGGCGTTTTCTATCAAATTACTGATAATATTAGAAACATGCACCGGGTCTGCCGTTACCAGAGTCTCCGAACTAAAATGGGTTTCAATAGCAACATCCTTATCCTCAGGCACATGGTAAAGCCGGACAAGCTTTTCCAAACTCGTCTTTATATCAAAGGTACGGACGGAAAGCTGCGTGTGTTCATCATCGACACGCGTCATATCACGTAATTTCGAAAGATAGGCCGACAGGTTATCCAGCTCGGACATGGAATCGTGAATCACTTCATCCATTGCTTTCTCATCTGTTCGCATAGATTTGTCATTGAGAAAGGCTATACACATTTTCAGAGCCTGGACGGGACGTTTCAGTTCATGTATCATAGTGTTTACAAAGCTTTTTCGCAGTTCGTCTATCCGTCGTTGCTTCAAGATGGTTTTTATCTGAAACAGCAGACAAAGCCCCAGCAGAAAAATCAGACAGGTACTGCCCACTAACTGCCAACCCATACGCACAAGTACCGCATGAGGGGAAACCTTCACGGAAACAAGCACAAACTGACGTTTCAGGGGATTATAAGGATACATTACTTCTATATATGGATTGAACAATGTACCTTGCCGTTTCAGTTCCGCATTCCACTGGTAAATGGAATCTTCGGAAACCACCAGATGCGTAGTAAACGGCTGATTGTCCAGGTGCATGGCAAGCAAAGAATCAAATTGCTGCAATGCGAAAGGTACATCCAGTTCAAGACGATAAAGATTAATCACCGAATTCAGATTAGGAGCATCCTTATCGGACATATTGATCTTAAATGAATCCATAACGATGATCCTTTCTTTAGGAATGATACTATCCAATGCCCATTGCTCACGCTGTGTGTGTGTTGTTTGGCCATCCACCTTAGCCGAATCTCGCGTCTCTATCTTGAGAGTTTCTACATTCCCTCCCATGTTCTCCAACTCTCTTCCTTTCAGAGCACCCAAAATCACTTCATCAATGGTGGTGCGGTGTTCCAAATCAATGGATTTGCTCAGTTGATAGAAGAACATATTGGTATTGTTGAGCACCTTTTTGGGTTGGGGAGTACGGATAGAGTCATACTGTTGAGTGGTCTGCAAGATGCGATCATAAATATCATTGATCTGTTCATCATTCATATATTGATACTGATTACGCAACCAGTAAACCTGTCCGCAGGTAATAAGCAGCATCGATACGATGGAGAATATCCAAACGATCTTAATCCGTTGTTCCATAATTGTTCTTTTTTTAGTCTCGCTTAGAAAGACTTTCATTTAGTACCGGCAAAGGTAAAAGTTAGCTTGCAAATATAGGTACGTGCGAGGCAGATATTATACATTGAGTAATATTTCAGTAATAACTTTCAGCCTCTTCTGAAGTAAAATCCGCATAGTTTTGCACTACAATATTTGCTGGCAACAGCATGTCAAACCTCTAAAAAGTAAAACTATGAGTGCAAGAATTATCTTTTTTAATCTGTGTCTCGCTATATTGTTCGCATCACAAGCGAAGGCACAAATCATCGTTTCCGATGGAACGAAAATCCAAAATGATACCATCGGTGAGGCACAAATCCTTGTGCAATATGAAACGCGCTGTATCAGTAATACGGAAAAGCCGGAAAATGTTACGGAAGAAACTATGATGTTGGAAGTCGGTAAAAATCTCTCTAAGTTCTACAGTTACACCAAGTATGTTTGCGACTCTGTACTGGCAGTAGACTTCGCCAATAAAGCCTCGCAGGAAACGATTAATGAACATCTGAAACAATACGGAACAAGCAAACTGAGCGAACGTACCTTCAGAGGTTATCCTGCCGGAAAAGTAACGACCCTCGATGAAATAGCAGGCATATCCCGCCTGCGTTGCGAAGAACCGGATGAACGTCCGCAGTGGAAGATACTGGCAGAAAACGACAGTATCCTCTCCTACCTCTGCGGCAAAGCCGAATGTCAGTTCAAAGGACGGACATGGACAGCATGGTTCACTACAGAAATTCCTGTTAGCGAAGGTCCCTGGAAATTATGCGGACTGCCGGGGCTGATACTGAAAGCCGTAGACAGTGAAGGGCATTATTCATTCACCGCCACAGGTATAGAGCAATGCCATACTGACAGACCTATACTCTTCGATGGAAAGAAGCATGAACCGATGAATCGTAAAGCATACAATAAAGTACATGAACGCTATTATGCAGATCCGGTGGGATTTATCACCGGAAGTATGCCGAACGTTACCATTAAAGTAAGTGATGAACACGGCAATGCAACCAAGAACCCGAAAAACGTTCCTTATAATCCACTGGAACGGGGTGAATAAGTAACGAGACCGCATCCTTGTATTCAATCAATTGAATATAAGTGTCCCGATCACAATTAGTTTATATTATGTTAAATGATAATTTAGCGGCGAGGGAATGGGTACGCGGACTACGCGGATAAGGCGGACGAACGCGGACTTTAATCTTTTAGACGCGGATGACACGGATGACGCGGATTTTTAAAGCTGCGCTATACATACCGGCATATCACACCGAAGGAAAAAAGAATCCGCGTCATCCGTGTCTGAAAGATTACTTGCACGCCGAAGGAGAACCTTGCTCCAGCGCTACGCTGGTAAATTATCATTTATAGAACAAGTTAACTTTGCATGATTATGAACAGATTACTTCTCCTTATGGCTTTCCTCTCTTTTCTTTGTTTTTCAACAATTAGTCGTGCTCAAACTCTGAGTGGGAAAATAACAGATGCAGAAACCCATCAACCGCTGGAAGCTGTAATGATCAGTGTGTTACGCGGAAACATGATGATAGATTACACACTGACCAATGCCAAAGGGCAATATTCTCTACCCTGGAAACATAACGGGACATTGCAGCTTAATGTTTCCCTGTTAGGCTATAAGAGAGAGATGCGCAATATCAGTGTAGCAGGAACTCTGAATATCAACCTACAGGCAGAATCGATCATGCTAAAAGAAGTACAAATACGTCCCGGACGTATCAATACCCGAAAAGATACGGTGAGATATGACCTGGCACAATTTGCCTCATCCAAAGATGTACACATAAAGGATGTATTAAAGAAACTTCCGGGTGTGGATGTAGATGAAAACGGACAGGTAAAGTATAAAGGGAAAGCCATCGACCATTATTTTGTGGAAGGAATGGATGTGACAGGCGGACGTTATAACCAAATCAACAACAATCTGAGTGCCAAAGCCGTAAAGAGTGCGGAAATCATGGAGAACTATCAGTCAGTAAAGGCCTTGAAAGGAAAAATTAATTCCGATGAAGTGGCATTGAACCTGAAACTGGACCCGAAAGCACGTGACCAATGGATAACAAACGGTACCCTGGGAACCGGATGGAGTGACAACAACGAAAAACTCCTGTGGGAAGGCGGACTGAATGCCCTTCAACTGGGTAAAGGAAAACAGAGTGTCTATAATTACAAGACAAATAACAATGGCAAGGACCTCAGCAACGAGCAAACAAGACTGACCGGAAACAACCAGCAACAAGTTCCACTTTCCGGTTTTCTCTCCCAACCGGGTATCAGCGCACCATTAGACAAGAATCGCTTGCTATTCAATGAAACCCACACCCTGAACGGCAACCGTATGTACAAATGGAATGATGACCGCAGCTTACGCCTGCAAGCCGGATATACTCATGATATAATACAACAGCAACGGGGAAATACCCAAATTTATTATCAACCGACAGATACCATACAAATAGATGAAACCTACCATTATCGTCTGAGAAGTGACATCGCTAATCTGGAACTGCGTTATGAAGATAACAGCAGCCGGAATTATATATCCAATCGCTTCACCGTAGACGGAGAAATACATCGCGGACGTTCAGAGGAACTGGGACAAACTCTGCAAACTTCACAACTAAGTGCCGGAAACTACTTCAACCTTATCCGGAACCGGGAAAGCGGAACCTGGGAATTTCGTTCGGTGACACAGTATGCTTACCAACCTGCATCCTTACTACTCGAAGAAGGAAAAAGTAAATTCAACCAACATAACTTCTACACAGATAACAGTGCCGCATATCTGCGAAAGTATAATGGATTTACCCAACAATATAAGGCAGGAATACAAGGAGAACGGGCTACCCTGAAATATACTCCGACAAAACAGCCTAATGATTTCAATGCTTCGCACCTGTCATTGTATCTTACCCCCTACTTCCAACTGGAACGTAGGAAATGGCTGACAACACTTTCCCTTCCTCTGAAAGCAGAGCGGTATTTCTCACAACAGCGTTCGTTCCTGTTCTTCAATCCGTCCACGTATTTGCGCTATAAACTGGATTATCATTGGACGTTCTCCCTTTATGGCAGTCTGAAACGTTCGGCAGGAGACTTCTCCGACTTGTATCCGGGACTCTACCAAACCGATTACCGCACCTGGCGAGACGGCAACGGACTTTTCCCAACCAACACCACGCAAACTTACAATCTCTACGGAGAGTACAAAAACACTGTACAGGAATTTTTCATCACCGCCGCACTAACCTACAGCCGCAGCAATCGGAATACCCTTTTCGAACAGAGTGTTTCCGAAGATGCCATTGTCTACACTCGTCGTGAACTACCGAACCATAGCGACAGCTGGAATCTCAGCAGTACTTTGTCCAAAGGTATATACGACTGGCATTTGAAAACCTCACTCACCCTACTACTCAGTCGCAGCAATGGTGAACAGCTTACCCGCCTGGCTGACAGCAAAGGTAATCAGCAAAGTCTTCTGCAAACCTATCGTTATGATTATCTGAAAGCAGAGCCTAAAATAATCTGGTCGCCCGCAGATGTTTTTGAAGCGGAATATCATGCCACATTAGGCTATGGTGGCAGCAAGATAGGAAGTGACACCCGTCTCACCCCGTTACTGGACTTCGTACAACGATTACATCTCACATTCAGTATCGGACAAGTGGACCTGCGGCTCTCCGGCGAACATTACCGGAATGACCTGGGAGGAAACACACATCTCAACACCGTGTTCGCAGATGCATCCCTTATCTATAAAAGAAAAAAATGGAGATTGGAAGCAACCCTTAACAATCTCTTCAACAAAAAAGAGTATGCTTACACAACGTATTCCGCCACGCAAAGTTACACTTCACGGCTAAATATACGTCCGAGGGAAGCAATGGTGACAGTCAATTATCAGTTCTGAATCTATAAGATCATCACCGTGGAATATATCAATATCCCAACTATCGTCAATCCGCCCACCAATATAGGAGCATAAATATGGGGAACTTTCTTCATGGTCTTATACCCGCTGACTTTCAAGAAAAGGCTGTATACAATATATGCGGCCAATAATCCGATCAGTGTTCCCACTATGAGATCGCCCGGATAATGTACTCCCAGGTAGATACGCGAATAGCAGGTCAGCAACGCCCAGCCCATCATAAATACGGTGAGCCATCGTTTACGGAAAAGAAACCAGACAAAGAATGCCAGGCCGAAAGTATTGGCAGCATGGCAAGACGGGAAACCATAACGCCCTCCTCGACGTCCGTTTACAATATGTACCATATCGGATATAGGATTTTCCAGATTGGAAGGGCGTAGACGTTCCACATACGGACGTATCAATGTCGCCCCCGTCTGGTCGGCAATGGTAATTACGAGTGCCAGGCCGACCATGCAGAACAAAGTCACTTTCCAATGGAAATTGCGTAGCATCACGTACCAAATGGCAGCATACATGGGTATCCAAATCCATTTACCACTGTAGGTACTCATGAAATAATCAAAGAACGGACTGTGCATCCGGTTGAGGGAGAGGAATATGTCAGTATCAATGTCAACAACCTCATTCAAAAGTTCTAATAGCATCATCTTGTTTTATCTTTTAGCAATGTCATCATACAATTTCTGCAAATAGGCCTTGCCCGGTAGCAAGTTCTTTCCTTTCGTACTGCCTTCATCTACTGCCACGGCATTAGCTTCGCAATTAAATATCAACTGATTGTCCGGTGTCACCATCCCAAAAGCATCCGGCACGGCAAAGAATGCAAAATGTGGAGAAGCCGGATTCAGCATATCTTTACTGAACACAAAATCCTGATGTGGCAATGATAATTGTGCCAATAAAGTAGCTGCAATATCATGTTGGGAACCATATATATCAATGCGTCTTGGTTCGCTAACCGCACCTCCTATCAATAACAGGGGAATTTGGTAACGATCTACCGATAGATTATTCAGATGTTCAGGATATGCACCCAGATGGTCGGGAACCAATACCAACACTGTATTCTTCCATTGCGGCAATTCGCGGAAACGCTTCACAAAGTCGCCTACACAACTATCGGTATAAGCAAAAGCGTTTAAACGATCATTCGCCAGACGGCGATACGGAACTTCAAAGGGTTCATGACTGCTGGAGGTTTGCAATACCTGGAAAAAAGGACGGGCATTTTCTGCCGAAGCTGTGTCTGCCGCCTCAGCTTTCATATCTTCCAGCAAACGGTTGAAAACAAGATGGTCATGCGCTCCCCATTTACTCAAGCGCTCTGATACGGGAAAGTCCTGATCGGAAATAATATTCTCGAAACCGGAAGACATCAGATAGGAACGCATATTCGTAAAGTCGGCATCACCTCCATAATAATATTTAGTACGGTATCCGGTATCACGCAGACTACCTGCAATGGCAGGAAGATTCTGTGTCTTACGGGGATACTTCATGATACTCGTGGTAGGCTGTGCGGGATAGCCACTCAGAATAGCCACCAGTCCACGGTCTGTGCGGAAACTGTTGGCATAAAAGTTTGTAAAGAGTATTCCCTCCTTTGCCAGACTATCCATCTGTACGGCAACATCCGGCTCACCGCCCAAAGTTGTCATCAATCTGGATGAGAAGCTCTCCAATATAACAAAGATAACATTAGGGCGTTCTGTCTTGAATAAAGTCGTACGTAAAGTATCGGGAACCATTGCAGTACTGTCCAGCACTGACGGATCTACCAGATTCTTTATCAGCTCATCCGCCTGTGCCGCTTCCATAAAACGATATTGCTTGCCGAAATCTTTTTGCTTGGATAGAGATTCCATCAAGCTGAATGCCGGATTGATAGCTGCATGGTTCAAGCGTTGGTTGGAACTGAAATAAACTTTGCCGGTGTTCATTGTAGAAACAGTAAAACCACCACGAATAGGAATAAAAAGCAAACCGGTCAGTAACAGCATTACACCTGACACCGACAATCGGCGATAAGGCAGTTTCATCCTTTTCCAGATGCCTTTCTGTATCCAAAGAAAAAGAACGTAAAGCAATGATGCATACAGGATCATAGCTACTATCCCTCCCAGCACCTGCCATATACTGATACTTGCCAGCGCATCTTTGGGAGAAGAGAAGAAATAAAAGAGCGGTGTAGCATCCAGGCGGAAGCCCCAATACTCATATAAACCTATATCAACAATGAAAATGACAGCGAGCAAAATAGCGATGAAGAAGTAATAGCCGTTCCAGATACGGCGGAGTGCCTTGGAAAGTGTCCAGGCGGACGCTATGAAGAATAGTCCGGGAATAGCCGTTAAATATCCGGCAAGCGAGAGGTCGAGCGGTAAACCATTCCAGATAATCTTGAAAGGGTCTGTCCAGGAAGTTCCTGCATACAAAGAACTGTAGTAGAGTATAAATAACGGTTTCTGTAGTATAAAGATACAGACGAAGAGAATGTACGTCTTTATCAATCCAATAAGCCTTTCTTTCATCAGCTTTTTCTCTTTTTATATTTATATTGAGCGCAAAAATAGTTTTTTTATTCTATTTTACGCCAATATTGTCCAAGAAAACCGTGAAAGATAGGCTTATAGAGTATTTTTTATTATCCGTTTACACGTTTATAGTCTTCAAGGAACTTTTTCAACCCGGAATCCGTCAACGGATGATTAAGTAGACCTTTGATGGCAGACAACGGACAGGTTGCTACATCAGCCCCTACTTCAATACATTGCATGATGTGCGCTGTATGACGAATGGAAGCTGCAAGTACCTGTGTAGTATAACCGTAATATCGATACATTTCTACAATCTTGCCTACCAGTGCAATACCGTCTTCACAGATGTCATCCAGACGCCCTACAAACGGAGAAACATAAGTAGCTCCTGCCTTGGCAGCCAGCAATGCTTGTCCTACGGAAAATACTAATGTACAATTGGTACGAATCCCTTTGGAAGTGAAATATTTGACAGCCTTGATACCGTCGGCAATACAGGGAACTTTTACTACGATATGCGGATTGAGTGCGGCAAGTTCTTCACCTTCCTTAATCATACCTTCATAATCCGTAGCAATTACTTCGGCACTGACATCGCCTTGCACGATGTTGCAGATTTCTACATAATGTTTCCGCTGGTTATCTACTCCTTTGATACCCTCTTTCGCCATGAGCGAAGGATTAGTTGTCACTCCGTCAAGAACGCCCATATCATAGGCTTCCCGGATTTGATCTAAATTTGCAGTGTCAATAAAAAACTTCATGGTATAAACTGTTTATTATGATTAAAAATAGAATGTTACATAAAATGAAACCTCAAGAAATGAGGCATATATAATTAGAAACAGATAGTTAAGTTAAATGTTTTCAGTTTATACCGTTTTATCTTGATAAAGAGGAAAAGAGCCCAATGGAGAAACCATTATTAGACACACACATGAAAACTATTCCCATTGGGCTTTCCTCATCCCATATAGAAGCAATAAGTAAATACAGTTTGCCTGAAATCACTTCGGTATGTATTTTACTTCTATACAGCTTTTCCCGTTTCACAACGGAAAGCATATATTATAATTATGGATTCAATATTCAGAGGGCATGTTGTTCAACTGCGCTTTTGTAAACACAGGCCCGTCTTTACAGACATACAACTTCCCGACATTACATCTACCACACTTTCCAACACCGCATTTCATCCGGTTCTCTAAAGTTGTGTAAATGTCTTCGTCCTTAAAACCTAACTTTTCCAATACAGGAAAAGTAAACTTAATCATTACCGGAGGGCCACAAACAATGGCAACAGTGTTATCACTGTCGGGAGCAACAGCCTCCAGCACAGAAGGAACAAAGCCCACCTGCCCTTTCCAATCCGGTGTTTCTCCACCCGGATCAACCGTAGTAACCAAACGGACATCCGGACGATTATCCCACTCCCTCAATTCTTCTTTATAAACCAGATCAGCCACAGACTTCGCTCCATAGATAATCGTGACATCATTGAAATTTTCACGCAAATCCAAGGCATTCCAGATTACGCATCGCATAGGTGGAAGTGCTATTCCGCCGGCTATGAACAAAAGATTCTTTCCTTTCCATTCATCCAAAGGAAACGTATTGCCGAATGGTCCGCGAAAACCGATTGTGGCGCCCGTTTCCAATCTGGATAAGCCTGTTGTCACTCTTCCGGCTTGTCGGAAAGTACATTCTATATATCCTTTGCGCGTAGGAGAAGAGGCTATACAAAAAGTAGACTCCCCCTCACCGAATGCAGAATATTCACCAAACTGTCCGGCCTTGAAATGAAAATCCTCACCTTCCCGTTCTTCCTTGAATTTCAGGCGGAATGTCCGGACTCCGGGAGCTTCATCTGTTATTTTTTCAATTATCATCCGATATGGAAGATAAAGGGAATCTTTCTGTTTATCCATGATTTTCTATTGACATTAAATGTTCAACGATATTCATATCGACCGGACAGGCACGGAAACAACGTCCGCATCCGGTGCATCCCGTTTCATCAATACGATCCGGCATGTATGAAAACTTATGTAGAATACGCTGTCTCCAGCGGGTACTTTGAGTAGGCCGGGGATTATGTCCGGACGTATGTTGAGTAAATAAAGAAAAGCCACAGGAATCCCAGCAACGAATCCGACTGCCGGAACTTCCCCGAGCATCTTCCTGAATATCAAAACAAGCACAAGTGGGACAAACAAATGCGCAAGCGCCACACCCCAAACAACGCTCGGATTGTTGTTTCCAAATAGGGCTATCAAAAGCTCCTTCCAGTTTTTCACGGAGCTGTTCTAACTTGAAACGAACCGGAACAGAAGCCAAATATGTCTCTTTATCTATTCCGTCCGCTGGTGTAGTTTCCTGTACAAAACGTTCTATCAACGATTTACCTTTCGGGGTCAATATCTCCACCAAAGCACTCCGATCCGGTAATTCTGTAACTTGTATATCGCTGCCTTCCGTGTTTCCCGGACCACCATGGACAGAAGTACAAAAACAATATTCATCACATCGGGTACAACTGAAACTAACTAAAGTTATTTTATCCCTCCGCGCATTATATATATCGTCTTTATAATCCCAGTTAAAAATACCGGTAAGTGGAGCAAAACCAGCCGCATCACAAGGACGCACCTTCCAAAGCACAATTTCCGGAAAATCATTCAGATCCCTTTCCTGTAAGGTTACGTCTTTCCCTTCTTTTCTGTATGAGAATAACTTTTCTGCCTTTGGAAAGGCAAAACGCTTCGCGGATTGGGTAGTCTGTACATAATCATCAGCAACTTTATCACCGAAAGCCAATAACCGGAAATCTGTTTTTTCTCCATCATGTACAGGAGCAAACACTTCTATCTTGCTGTTTACCATCTGATAAAGCCATTGCTCCAAAGCATGCTGGCTGATATGTAAATTAGTCATTGTTTCCATTAATGTATGAAGTCTTCTTTATCTTCCACTCTAAAAGTGGCAAGTACATTTCCCTTATTCCCCAGATTACCCGGTTGTTTTTCAAACTCATGCCGGATAGTTTCCATCATATTCTGTGTCAGCAAATGAAGAGGAATACCTACAGGACAAGCTTTTTGCACACGCTCCACATTCTACACAACGCCCAGCCATATGCATAACCCGGTTTACCTGCCACTCCATATTAGTCAGCGGAGCCGACCATGCCTGTATCCACTGAGGACAGTTCACTTCAACAATGCATCGATTGCAATAACACAATGGGCAAGCTGCACGACAGGCATAACACTTAATGCATTTTGACATTTCATGAATCCAATATTGCCATCTGTCTTCACAAGTCATGTTTTGTATCTTCTCTATCAGTTGGCGGTCTTCTTCACTCGTCAGCATCGGATAGTCAGCCATATAAGCATAAATATCTTCAAAGTTGTCGAACTGAATAACTTCTTCCTGAGCATTCAATGTGAGAATAATCCATTGCTCCTGCTTCAATTGATTTTCTGACGCTAGTTGCAGAATAGTACGCAGTGCAGGGAGATTAGCAAACAAGGCTGTTTTATCTGTACCGAATAATTCTGTTTTAGTCAAATAAACTGCAATATTATTCGTACAAAAGTCATCCCAAACCAGTTTATCTGCCTCCTCTATATTTCTACAAAAAAATGGACGTACTCCGTGACTCCCCTTCTCAAAGCCAATAACCAATTTCACGAGATCCTCGGTGAAAAGTGACTTTACTTTTTCGGCCAATTTATTCATAAGCCACCTCCTGTTCTAAATATGCAGCTACCTTCTTGTATTCTTCGTAAGGTCCTAACTCTCGAATAGCGGCAACTGTCTGATTGACTAACTCTGCCCATTTGGCTCCTTCGGCTGCCGATACCCAAGAATAACAGATTCTCCGAACATCAATGCCCAGGAAATCAAGTAGTCCGCGAAAGACAATCCAACGCCGGCGGGCATGAAAGTTTCCGGATGTATAGTGGCAATCATTCGGATGGCAACCAGATACTATAATACCATCGGCTCCACCAGCAAAGGCTTTCAGCAATAACATAAAATCAATCCTACCCGTACATGGAAAACGTACAATTTCCACATTGGTGGCATATTTCAAACGACTTGTTCCGGTTAGATCGGGCCCCGGCATAGGTACACCAGTTACAGACAAAAGCAACAATCCTCGGTTCAAATTCAGATTTATTCTCATTCATATCTAACTTCCTTTTAATTGTTCAACAGAGCCATTACTTCAGCATATACCTGCTCATTGGAATATCCCTGTATGTCAATTGATTTAGAGCGGCAAAAAGCAACACATGTTCCGCAACCCTGGCAAAGCCCCGGATTAACTTTAGCTACTGTTTTCAAAACTTTGCCTGTCCGATCTTTTATTTCTTCACGTTCAATAGCCTGATAAGGACAAGCGGTCTGGCACATAAAACACCCTACACAAGTACTGAACAAGGGAGGTGCAGTCCGGTTGACAACAGCAATCATAGGCTCACGCACCAAGTTGGCTTGTGAAAATAAGCTTGCTACTTTCACAGCTGCACCGGATGCCATCCCCACTGTCTCGGGAATATCTTTTGGAGCCTGACAGGCCCCCGCCAGAAAGATACCGGCAGTATTCGTTTCTACCGGCTTCAACTTAGGATGCGCTTCTGCAAAAAACTGATATGGATCATAGGAGATATGCATCTTCTGAGCCAAGTCTTCTGCACCTTTATTTGCTACTCCTGCTGTAGCCAGTACCACCATATCCGCTTCTATCTCAACAGGAGAAGCACCGAGCAAAGTATCTACTCCCTTTACAATCAACTTGCCATTTTTTTCATAAATCCGTGCAACACGTCCCCGTATATAGTTCACCCCATCTTCTTCAATCGCTCTACGCACAAATTCTTCATAATTCTTACCACCTGCACGAATATCCATATAAAAGACATAAGATTCACCATCGTGTACTTTATGCTGATAAAGCATAGCATGTTTGGCAGTATACATACAGCATATTTTGGAACAGTAAGGAATACCTTTTGCCGGATCGCGTGAACCGGCACATGCAACAAACACAATTTTTTGAGGGATTTTACCATCTGAAGGACGACGGATTTCTCCCAAAGTAGGTCCGGATGCAGAAGCCAACCGTTCAAACTGAATCCCGGTAATAATATCTTTATATTTTCCATAGCCATATTCCGGGAAAAAGTCTGTATTCAGTACATTAAATCCGGTAGTAACCACAATAGCTCCAATATTTTCTGATATAATACGGTCCTCTTGGTCAAAACGAATAGCTCCGGTCGGACATACCTTTTCACAAACACCGCATCTTCCTGTCCGAAAATGAGTGCAATGTACTCTGTCGATTACCGGCTTATTAGGAACAGCCTGAGGAAACGGAACATAAATTGCAGTCCGCATTCCCAAACCTGCATTAAATTCGCTCGGAATCTTCTTTGTGGGACATTTCGTTGTGCAAAGTCCACAACCGGTACATAACTTTTCGTCAATACTCTTTGCCTTTAAGCGAATACTTGCTTTGAAATTACCTATAAATCCTTCCAGACTTTCCAATTCTGCATAGGTATAAAGCGTAATATTAGGATGCTGAGCCACCTCAACCATACGTGGAGTCAAGATACATTGAGAGCAGTCTAAAGTCGGAAATGTTTCTGACAACTGTGACATATGCCCGCCTATAGAAGGATCTTTCTCTATCAAAATCACCTGATATCCACAATTGGCAATATCCAGACTTGCTTGAATACCAGCTATTCCGCCACCTATCACCAAAGCTTTTTTAGTAATAGGAACCTGTATCGGATTCAGTGGACAATTCCGCTTTACCTTCTCAACCAAACTTCTCACAATGTCAACAGCCTTACGTGTAGTTGCT
>VOFK01003808.1_pt1 | contig 19683 bp, 28 predicted proteins | sample 5384121 | NCBI WGS metagenome assembly VOFK01 (sample SAMN12384730, study PRJNA508395) | human gut metagenome | isolation source: healthy gut J | host: Homo sapiens
GTGAAGATAAAAAAAGTATAAATTACGTTTAATGTATAATTATTTAGAACAAAAGATAAAAAAAGATCTTTATCCAGAAATTGACTTTTGAAGAAGAAAAAAGAGTTCCTAAAAGGAAAAACAAAAACAATCATAAAGAAACACAAAGTACTTTCTTAAAGCAAGATCATAGTAAAAAGAATGAGTTTATCGCCCAAGTCATCAAAAAAGCTTATGATGAAGGAAGAGAAGATGCTTTACTAGATTTTATGTTTACAGAAAATGAAATGATTTATGACAAGTTTTCTTTAAGGCAGAAGAAAGTAAGACGAAGAAATTATGAAAAAAATATAGAACAATTTATGGACTTTTAAAATATCAACGTAATTATTCTGACTATACTATAACTAGTTATAAAGATGACTTAGAAATCTATAATAAATATTTAATTTTAAATGGCCTTGATTACAAATCAATAGAATATAGTGATATTAGATATTATCTAAAGTATTTAAAAGAACAACGTGGTGAAAAAAACTCTTCTATTTGTAGAAATTTGAGTGCTCTAAGAACATTTTACAACTATTTATTAACGAGTAATATTACAAAAACTAATCCTTTTGTTTATGTTAATGGGCCCAAGAAAGAAAAACGCCTTCCTAGATATTTTGAATATAATGAATTAGAAGAGTTATTTAATCAACCAGATTTAAAGACTCCATTTGGACAAAGAAATAGATTGATACTAGAGATGTTATACGCGACGGGAGTACGAGTGGGCGAATTAGTAAACATCAAAGTTAAAGACATTAATCAAACTGAAAAAACAATTTTGATTCTTGGAAAAGGAAATAAAGAACGAATGGCCCACTATGGAGAATATGCCGCAGAAATATTAAACCTTTATTTACAAGATGGGTATAAAAAGTTAAATAAGAATAAGTTAAATTACCTCTTTTTAAATAATAAACATACCAAATTAACTGAAAGAGGGGTTAGGGATATTCTTGATAGCGTCATTAAACAAACAAACTTAAACAAACACATTTCGCCCCATATGTTAAGACATAGTTTTGCAACTCATCTATTGAATGAAGGTTGCGATATTTTAAGTGTTCAAAACTTGTTAGGCCATTCTAGTATTTCAGCAACTGGTATTTATACTCATGTCACAACAGAACATTTAAAATCAGTATATTATGACAGATTCCCTAGAGCCAAAATGCATAGTGACGACTTTAAACATTAAGGAGAAATAAAATGGAAATAGAATTTGAAACACAAGAAGAATTGTACAAAAGAGTTCTTCCGGCTTTTAAGAAGTAAGGTAAGAGAACTAAAAAATAAAGGCTATGATGATATAAAGGTGACATATCTTTGGAGCTACCTTGCTGCTGAGGTGTTTTCTAAGACAAATGATCTTACACTAGCCGATATAGTAAGCCATATTATGCATGTTGATGTAGTTAGATTAAATGCATATATAGAAAATAATTTAAAGAGAACAGGTATTTACCAAAATAAAGAGTAAATACTTTTTTCATTATTTTACGCTATTTCTTTGCATTTTTAAAAAATTTAGTTATAATTAATATGTAGTTTGAATAGAGGTGTTAACATGAAGAAAGAAAAGAACAAACTAAAGAAAGTTGGCCTTAAAAGAACCATAATTACAACTATCGTTTTAACTATTTTAGCTGTTGGAATATGTTTTTGTTTTAAACCAATTTTCAAAAATCTAAAATTTGGATTAGATTTACAAGGAGGATTTGAAGTTTTATATGAAGCTAAGTCTATTGATGGGTCTAAAATGACCAAGGAAAAAATGCAGGCTACATATAAAACCCTAAGTAAAAAGAATAGATTCTCTAGGTGTTAGTGAACCAGAAATTATATTAGAAGGAAATAATAAAATCCGTGTTAAATTAGCTGGTGTCAAGAATGAAGAAGAGGCTCGTAAGCAATTATCTACAGTAGCAACTCTATCCTTCAGGGATGTTAATGATAATTTACTTATGACAAGCGATATCTTAAATTCAGCTAATGCTGCTAAAAGTAAGTGAAGATGCTAAGGGCAATCCTGCTGTTTCACTTAGTATAAAAGATAAAGATAAATTTTATAATGTTACTAATAGAATAAAAGATTATAGTAACAATAACAATATCATTGTTATTTGGCTAGATTTCAAGAAGGTGAAGATAGCTATGCAAGTGAACAACAAAAAATGTGGTACAACAGGTTCTTCTTGTTTAAGTGCTGCGACTGTTTCACAAGCTTTTGCAAGTGATGTAATCATTCAAGGTAACTTTTCAAAAGAAGAAGCTACTAACTTAGTTGATTTAATTAATTCAGGAAGTCTTCCATCAAAATTAACTGAAATATCAAGTAAAACAGTAGAAGCAAGCTTTGGCGATAATACACTTAATAAAATTGTTATTGCTGGTGTTATTGGAATGTTATTAATTGTTGTTACCTTAACATTCTTCTACCATTTTTCAGGATTCATTTCTACTATTTGTATGTTAATTTATACAATATTAGTATTTGGAGTATTCTGGACAATAGGTGGGGTACTTACATTACCTGGAATAGCTGCTTTAATACTTGGAATAGGTATGGCAGTGGATTCTAATGTTATAACATTCTCCCGTATTAAGGATGAACTTTATAAAGGTAAAAGTGTCGAAACGGCTTGTAAATTAGGTACAAAAGAGAGCTTATCATCAATAATTGATGCCAATATCACAACCTTATTAGTAGCAATTATTATGTTTATATTTGGGGAATCAAGTATTAAAGGTTATGCAACTATGTCTATCATCACTGTTTTTTGTCACTATGTTTACCATGGTTTTCCTAACTAGATATTTATTAAATTTATTTGTCAAAACAAAATTCTTTGATAATAGACCTAATTTATTCATTGGAGTTTCAAAAAATGATATTCCAGATGTTAATAAAGGCGAAACTATCAAGGTAGAGCCATTTAAGAAAGTAAACTTTATTTCGAAAACAAAGTTTTTTTTGCAGCATTTTCTATTATTGTAATCGTCGTTGGAGCCGTATTAGTTGGAGTTAAAGGCTTTAATCTAGGAGTTGACTTTAAATCAGGTAGTGACATTGCTCTAGTTACTAGTGAAAAAGTTAATAAAGCAGAAATAGAAAAAGACTTAAAAGAGTTAAATCTTACATCAACAGAAATAACTATTGCAGATGACCAAACAGACATCCTAATTAGTAATGTGTTAAATGATACGGAATTAAAAACAGTAAAAAATTATTTCAAGACAAAATATAATGCTAGTGTAGATATTGGAGTTATTAGTAATGTTGTAAAAAACAAGACCTAATAAAGAACGCTATTTACTCTGTATTACTATCATTAATTGGTATTATAATTTATGTTTCTATACGTTTCAAATTTAGTTATGCTATCGGAGGTATAGTAGCGTTATTACACGATGTTTTGATGATGTTTGCAGTCTTTGCCATTACAAGACTAGAAGTTAATACAATGTTTATTGCGGCTGTACTAGCCATCATAGGATATTCAATAAATGATACCATTGTTTGTTTCGACAGAATAAGAGAAAACTTAAAACAATATGATAAAAAACTTACAAAAGAAAAATTAAAAGAAATAGTAAATAAGAGTATGCAAGAGACATTTACTAGAACAATAGTTACTGCTCTTACTACAATATTCTGTATTATTGGTTTAATGTTATTCGGACCAAAAGATATTTTTGCTTTCGATACAGCTATGTTAGTAGGAAGTATTGCTGGAACATACTCATCAATATTTATTGCTATTAATATTTTCTTGTTCTTCGAATCTAAGAATCTAAATAAAACTCCAAAAGCCAAAAAGGTTTATAAAGATGATGTAGAAGAAAAATTAGTAAAGGGAGTTAATTGCTAATTAAATTTATAAGAGAGGTGATATAAATGTCACACAGTAGAGATACCATTACATTTAAAGATGTGATGGATAAAGCAAAAAATTATATAAAAGATGAAAATGAATTAAATAATATAAAAAAGGCCTATGAGCTTGCTGATACAAAGCATGAAGGACAGTTTCGTAAAAGTGGTGAACCATATATTGTTTCCACCCTTTAAACGTTGCTTTGATATTAACTACTATTTATGCTGATAGTGAAACATTACAAGCAGCTCTTTTTACACGATGTCTTAGAAGATTGTGATTGCTCTAAAGAAGAAATGACAGCTATAGTTGGTCCTACAGTTACTAAATTAGTAGAAGGCGTAACCAAAATTTCTAGACTTCATTTCTCTACTGAGAATGAATATTTAATAGAGTATTATAAGAAAATAATCGTTGGAATGAGTGAAGATGTTCGTGTCATAATTGTAAAATTGGCCGATAGACTTCATAATATGAGAACTCTATGGGCTTTGCCAGAAGTTAAGCAGAAAAAAAAATAGCTAAAGAGGCCCTAGAAATTTTGGCTCCAATAGGAGACCATCTTGGTATTCACAAAATAAAAAGTGAATTAGAGGATTTATCTCTTAGATATTTGAAACCAGATGTTTTTTTATGATATTGCTGAAAAACTAAATAAAACCAAAATTGAAAGGGAACACACTGTTGGAGAAATGATGCAAAGTGTTGGTGATTTACTAACTGAGCACAACATAAACTATGAAATGATGGGAAGAGCCAAGAGCATCTATAGTATTTATCGAAAATTAAATAAAGGTAAACGTTTCAGTGAGATATATGATTTAAGTGCTTTACGTATTCTAGTAGAGACTAAACAGGAGTGTTATTTAGCCCTAGGAATTATTCATTCTAAATATCGTCCTATGCCTAAAAGGTTTAAAGACTATATTGCTATGCCCAAACCTAATATGTATCAATCTCTTCATACGACTGTATTTGGTATAGGTGGATATTTATTTGAAATTCAGATTAGAACTCATGAAATGGATGAAATAGCTGAAAACGGAATTGCCTCTCACTGGGCTTATAAAGAAAATAAAGATGCAACAGCTACCAAAAATACCCTTCAAACATCAACAGAACAAAAATTACAGTTTTTTAAATCAATCATAGATTTATCAAATGACAAAATGAGTAGTGAAGACTTTGTCAACAGTGTTCGCGATGAAGTATTAAATAACAACATCTACTGTTTTACTCCTAAAGGGGACATTATTGAGCTTCCAAGAGGTGCTACTCCAATTGATTTTGCCTATAAGGTACATACTAAAGTAGGAGAGACAACAACCGGAGCTATTGTCAATAATAATATCGAACCATTAAACTATAGCTTGCAAGATGGAGATATTGTTAAAATTATAACTAATAAAAATTCTACTCCATCTCAAGAATGGATAAACTTTGTAAAATGTACGGCTACAAGAAACAAAATTAAGAGTTTCTTTACAAAAAGTGAAAAAGAAGTTTATATTGAACGAGGAAAAGATACACTTGAAAAAGAACTACGTAAACGTAAACTATCCATCAGCGCCTTTTTCTCTCCTGAAAACTTAAAGAAGTTATATGTGGCCTTAAAAGTTGACACCACAGACGAAATATATTTAAATGTTGGTAATGGTAAAACAGCTCCTAACTCTGTAATTAATATCATTGATAAACCATATGAAGAAAAAGAAGCTCCTAAAAAAGTAGTCATTGAAGATAAAGATAAACAAGCGGATATTATAGTTGCTGGCCTTGATAAAGTAAAAGTAAATTTAGCTAATTGTTGTAATCCGGTTTATGGAGATGAAATAATTGGTTATATCACAAAAGGCAATGGTATTTCTATTCATAGAGTTAGTTGTCATAACCTAGATGTTATTGATAATAGAACAGTTGAAGTAAAATGGAGTGATTCAACCAATAAAAGATATTTATCTATTATTTTAGTTTATTCAAATTCAATGGATAATCATATGATTGATATTATTCAAAAAACTAGTAAATTAGATATTAGTGTAGATGGTATTAAATCTATGTATAAAACAGATGCCATTGTTTATGAAGTAACAACCTATGTTAGAAGTCTAGAACAATTAAATACTTTAATCCTAAACCTATCTAAAGAATCCTATATTACAAAAGTAGAAAGAGTTATTAGATGAAAGTAGTAGTACAAAGAAGTAAAAAATCTAGTGTAACAGTAGCTGATAAGGTAGTTGGATCTATCAATCATGGCCTTGTTCTATTAGTATCCTTCACTATAGAAGATAGTAGTAAAGAAATAGATTGGATGATAAATAAAATCCTTCATTTGCGCATATTTGATGATGAAAACAAAATTATGAATAAATCTGTTCTAGACGTTACAGGTGAAATCCTTTCTATTTCACAGTTTACTTTATATGCCAACTGTAATAAAGGATGTCGACCAAGTTATCAAAACGCTTTAAACGGTAGGGATGCAAATACTTTATACCAAGAATTTAACAGAAAATTAAAAAAATATATACACGTTGAAGAAGGAATTTTTGGTAGTGATATGTTAGTAAATATTGAAAATGATGGACCTGTAACTATTATTTTAGAAAAAAATAAAGAAGTGTGTTAAAATAGAAGAGTAAAATTACTCTTTTTATTTTTGGAGGCTTAACATGAAAGATTTTAAAGAAAAATTAGCTCTTGTTCCAAACAAACCCGGAAGTTATCAAATGAGAGATAAAGATGGGGTAATTATATATGTTGGAAAAGCCAAGAACTTAAAAAATAGATTAAAAAGTTATTTCACCGGAACACATACTGGTAAAACTTTATCACTAGTAGAAAATATTGATGACTTTGAATATATTGTCACATCATCAGAGCTCGAGTCATTAATACTAGAAATAACGCTAATCAAAAAATACAATCCTAAATATAATATCTTATTAAAAGATGACAAATCATATCCTTATATAGAATTCACAAATGAAGTATATCCACGACTTAGAATCATTAGAAATACTAAAAGAAAAAAGAACAAGAATTATTTATATGGCCCTTTTCCAAATGTTAATGCCGCAAGGAAAACTGTAGATATGCTTAATCGTATTTATCCCTTACGTAAATGTGAACATTTAAAAAAAGAGGTATGCCTATACTATCACATAGGACAATGTCTTGGTTATTGTACTAAAAAGGTAGATCAAGAACGCATTGACTCCATGAAAAAGAGATAATTTCTTTTTCTAAAAAGGAGATAGTACAATTATAGAAAAAGAGATTAAGCATGAAATAGAAAAAGCCAGTGCCTCACTAAATTATGAAAGAGCTCTCGAATTAAAAAATATGCTTTATGATATTAATATTACCTTAAAGAAAAAAAAATAGATTTAAATAAAGATTATAACTTTGATATGATTAACTTTTTATTCTGACAACAATTATTTATCTATTCAATTATTCTTTGTTAGAGATGGCTTACTAAGTGGTAGACACAAAGAAATAATTCAAACTGTCGCTGATGATGGAGAGAGTGTTTTAGAATATATCATTAAATTCTATGAAAAAAGAGTGGACTATTGCCACATGAATTATATGTTCCAGAAGGTATAAATAATGCTTTACTTAGTGAATATCTAAAAATAAAAGTTATTATTCCATACAGAGGAAAATTAAAAAGTCTTTTAGACCTTGCCCTTGAGAATGCAAAAGAAAATCTTGATAAAGAAATGGAATTAATAGAGCAAGATGATAAAAAGCGAAGAGAAGCAAGCATTACTTTGGCACATCTTTTAAACATTCCTAAAGTAGAAAGAATAGAATCATTTGATAACTCTCACTTATTTGGAACATACTACGTAGGGGGAATGGTTGTCTTTAATAATTTTCTCCCAAATAAAAAATGAATACCGCAAATATAAAATTGATGCTTCTGTAAAAGATGATTTAGGAGCTATGCGGGAGGTACTTTATAGAAGATATTATAAAATCTTAATGGAAAACTTAGAAAAACCAGATTTAATAGTGTTAGATGGTGGTAAAAACCAAATTATGGTATGTAAAGAGATTATAAATTCCCTAAATTTACATATACCTATTGTTGGCCTAGTAAAAGATGATCATCATAAGACAAACCATTTATTAAATGCCTCTTTAGAAGAAATACCTATACCAGAAGATAGTAATCTATTTCTATATTTATCTCGTATTCAAGAAGAAGTGCATCGATATGCCATAACATATCACAGAAATATAAAGGCCAAGGGAGCCCTTTCTAGCACCTTAGATATGGTTCCAGGTATCGGAGAAAAAAGACGTAAAGAACTTTTAAAACAATTTGGTTCCCTAAAGAAAATGAAAGAAGCTAAAATAGAAGAACTAGAAAAGATAGTAGGTAAAGATGTGGCTAAAAACTTATATGATTATCTTCATGAGGAATAAATAAAAAACTTTCTAAAACATTTAATATGTAGTATAATTTTTGTATAAGATAAAGGACGTGAAAAGATGAAAAATAATAAGGCATTTACTATGATAGAATTACTAGGAGTTATAGTTATTATTGGTTTTTTGAGTACTATGGCAGTAACTGCAGTAAGTAGATACAAAAAGAAAGCTCAAAACGACACTTACAAAAATTATGAACAAAATTTGGAAAGCGCCGCCAAAAACTATTTAGTATATAATACATCATCCATTCCTTCAGACAAATTAACTTTATCAAGTAGTACTTTTAATAGATGAGGGTTACATTGATGAAATGACCGATCCTATTAATAAAAGTAGGCAATGCAGTGGAGAAGTAATTATAACAAATAAAGGCGATATCAGTTCAAACTCTAATGCTGATACTAATGATAATTCTAATATTACAAGTAGTAACACCAAAAATATTGACTTAGAATATAAGGTATGTCTAAGTTGTACAAATTATAAGAGTAGTGGTTGTTAAGACATTGATTAATTTCAATGTCCTTTTCTTTACTTCTTATTCGTGATATAATTTAAACAGAAAGTGTGGTAAATATGAGTAAAATACAAGTTATGGATGAAATTTTAGCTAATAAAATAGCAGCTGGTGAAGTCATTGAAAAAATGATGAATATTGTGAAGGAATTAGTTGAAAATAGTATTGACGCCAAGAGCACAAGCATTAAAATAGAACTAAAAGATGCCGGCACTAGAATGGTTAAAATTACCGATAATGGTATTGGAATGGATAGAGATGATGCAACTCTTGCTTTTTCTAGACACGCTACAAGTAAATGCCATGATTTGCATGACTTATTCAATATTGAATCTCTAGGTTTTAGAGGTGAAGCTCTGCCTTCAATCGCATCTATTTCCAAAGTAACTTTAAAAACTTCAAATAAAAAAGTAGGAACTCTAGTAAAAATAGAAGGTGGAAAAATTATCAGTGTTGAAAACTCTGATCTTCAAGAAGGAACAACCATCACTGTAGAAGACGTGTTTTATAATACGCCAGTTAGATTAAAGTATATCAAGAATTTATATAGTGAATTAGCAAACATCGTTGAATATGTTAACAAAATGGCCCTTTCATATCCCAATATTAAATTTAGTCTATTAAACAATGACAAAGTTTTGCTCGATACAACAGGAGATGGAAATTTACATAAAGTTATTTATGAAATATATGGTTCTGTTGTTGCAAAAAAAAAGATGATAGAACTTTCTAACAGTAATGATGACTATTCAATCAGTGGCTATATTTCTTATCCAGAAGTAGCAAGAAGTAGCAGAAATGCTATTACAACACTTGTTAATGGTAGAGTAATTAAGAATAATGATTTAGTTAAAACAATTGTTGATAGTTACCATACTTATATTCCTAAAGATCGTTTTCCAATTATCGTTTTGAACATAGATGTTGACCCTATTTTAGTAGATGTAAACGTTCATCCTACTAAAATGGATGTTAAATTTTCTAAGATGGATACTCTTAAAAGCTTAATAGAAGAAACCATTACTACAAAATTAAAGGAATTGCTTTTAATTCCAAATGCTATTGTACGAGATGATACAGTTTATGAAGAAGTTATAAAAAATGATGTTCCAAGAGAAGAAAATGTAAAGGATATAACTTATCAAGAAACTATGTTGACGTTCGATGTAGAGGATGAAAACACTAAATATGAGGAAGAAAAACCAATAGATACAGTTCAACTACAAACAAATAATATCATTGAGGATAAGTATGTAATTAAAGATATGATTCCCAGAGGAATAGTATACAAAACATATATTGTTGCTGAAAACGAGGATGGAATGTATCTAATTGATCAACATGCTGCTGCCGAAAGAGTTAACTATGAAAAATGTTTGAAAAAGATTTTAAATCCGACAATCGAAACTATTCCCTTATTAATACCAATATCTATTGAATTACCCCGTAATGAATATATTGTTGTAAAAAACCATTTAGATCTTTTAGAAAGTATTGGTATCAAATGTGAAGAATTTGGTGAAAATACCTTTATAGTTCGTTCTCATCCAACTTGGCTTCATGAAAACGTTGAAAAACAGGATATAGAAAAAATATTTGAACTTATCGCTCATAATGAAAGTTTTGATAAAAATAAATTTATAGATCATGCTGCCGCAACTATGGCTTGTCGTATGTCTATTAAGGCTAACGACTACATAACTCTAGATGAAGCAAAGTACCTTTTAGATTGCTTACGCCAATGTGATAACCCCTTTAATTGTCCACATGGTAGGCCAACAATAATTACTTATACTAAATATGACTTGGAAAAAATGTTTAAAAGAGTAATGGACTAAAATTGACAAATATTAGTATTTGTGGTAAAATAATGCCACTTTTAGTTCTTATGGATAGGTGAAGAAATGAAGATTATTACAATAGTAGGTCCCACAGGAGTTGGGAAGACAAAACTTAGTATTGCTTTTTAGCGAAATATTATAATGCCGAAATTATTAATGGTGATTCAATGCAAGTATATAAGAAGTTAGATATTGGTAGTGCTAAGCCAACTGAAAACGAAAAAGAAAATATAGTTCATCATCTTTTTGATATAGCCGACTTAAATACTAATTATACTGTTTTTGATTATCAATTGGCTTGTCGTAACAAAATAGCAGAAATTAAAAAGAAGGGGAAAAATGTTATTATCGTTGGAGGAACAGGTTTATACATTAAAGCTGCTTTATACGATTATACATTCATCGAAAATACTAGTTATAATAGTTATGATGACTTATCAAATGAGAAACTTCTTGAAAAAATTAAGAGCTATAAAATTGTTAATCCTCCACATCTTCATAATCGCCAAAGACTAGTAAGATTATTAAATAAATTAGAAAACGAAGAACCTATTACAAACAATAAAGACAAATTGTTATATGATACTATCTTTATAGGAATTAAGGCACCACGAGAAGTATTATATGAAAGAATAAATAATAGGGTTGATGAAATGTTTAAATCTGGTTTATTAGATGAGGTTACTAACCTAGAGTCGTTCTATGAGACTTCTAAGGCTCTTAATACCGGTATTGGTTATAAAGAATTTGTTGACTATTTTAATAAAACAAAAACGCTAGAAGAAGTAAAAGATGATATCAAAAAGAATTCTAGAAGATACGCTAAAAGACAATTTACATTTTTTAATCACCAAATGCCTGTTGTTTGGTTTGATGTTGATTTTAATAATTTTTTCTAATACTATAAATAAAGTTATAGAGTATATAAATAATGAAGAGGGTGAAAATAATGCTTGCTAATCAATTAACAAGAATACTATCTTATACCAAAGATCTTGATATAATAAAAAAATTAATAATAAAGATGATTACTTAGTAACAGGAATAATTGACTTTTTTGATACCTGTTATAATGATATTTTTTCCTATATATGACGTTAAAGAAGAACAAAGAAAAAGACTTATTAATGCTGTCCTTGATTGTGATATGCCAGATAAAAGTTGGAAGAATATGCAACTTTTATCAGAATTCTATGCACTGGGAATACCGTACTCAGAAGAGTTAGAACAATTAGTAGGAGAAATTAATAGTTGTTCTGATGAACATATTCTTTTTAAAGTAAATGCCAGAGTTCTTCAAAAATCTTATACATATAAAAAATATTTCATTTGAACAACAACTATCTCTAATAAGAGATATCAAAACATCAAAATTTCTTCAAACAGAAACATTAGATGCCTTAGATAATCTTTTTGATAGTCAGAAATTTAATGATAAAAAAGAGGTGATTGCTTACAAAACACTAGTAAATAGTGTTTTAGGAACTAAGGATCCTGAAAGAATAAAATATTTAAATTATCTTTTAAATAACCAAGATGTAGAAGAGTTGAAAGATAGATTAGAATATCTTAATCATATATTCCTAGAAGATACTACTCTAAAAGGAAAAGCCGTTGCCGTAGTTTTATTTTTCAAAGATAAGCAAATCTCTAAAGAAGAAAAAAGAATCATATATAGAGCAAATTAAAGTTTTAGATGATAGCGCCACATGTGAACTTGTTTGGAGTATTCATGATAAAATCAGCCAACAAAAACAAGAAAAAAGAAACATTAGCATTACTAAAAACAAATTAACAGATGAAGCAGAACGTCGTAGATTAGTATTTGGCTATAAGAGTAGTCTTTTAATTCAGTTGAAGAAAAAAGGTTTTAAAAACTTAGAATCAATTGAAAACGCCATTATAGATATTAGCGATAAAGAAATACTTTCTGATATCTCATCATTAATAAATACTCCTGACTTTGAAAAATTTCGTAGTAAAGAAGATGTATTACCATTTATAAATTATATTAAACAAGTTTTGAACCCACATAAAAGAGCAGCTGTTTATTCTATGATGCTAGATAAAAATCTTTTACAAAACAGAAATATAAATGAACAATTAGAATGTATTAGTTGGGCCAACGAAATGTATCCACTATGTTCTAGAAATATTATGCTTAGTAGAGATATATTATCAAAAAGAACTCATCGAGAAACAATGGATTTATTTCAAGAAATCATAGATAACAAAGACCAAGAAAAGTTCTTATCTCAAATTATGTTATCATCATACATTAATGACTTAAGAAGTAGTAGTGAAGAAAAAGAAATGATGAAATTTGTTGAACAGGCACCAACTATTACTAAGAAAAATCTTACAACTCACTTTTTTAACATCTTATAGTGTAAATAAAAAACTAAGTTATAATGAAGAAATTAATTTAGCTAAAAAAATAGTTGGTGCAAAAGATGATCTTTATGCATCATCACTTACTTCATCATATCAAACATTACTTTTAAATAGTAATAATACATATCAAGATTTAGAAAAAGCAAGTTCTATTATCAATAATAGTAAAACTGCAAAAGTTGCTTTTTATATATCTGAACTTTTAAAGTTATTTAATGATAAAACATTAGAAGAAATTATAAATTTAGTAGGTAGCGATGAAGAAGAGCTTATTCCTAAGAAAGCTCGCCACCCATATATAGAAAAAAAATAAATATTGCATCTGCTATATTTGATGCCTCTTCACTAGAAGATTTAAATAACTTACTTCCACTAAATGAAGAAACAAGCAAAAAGATTTAAAAGTAGTCAAGTTGAAGTTATAATAACAGTGTACTCAAAAAAAGTACACTTTTTTGTATATTTATGTTTTTCTTTCCATAAATTATTAATATGAAAGAAGGCAATTCATGAATAAATTTAAAATATATTTAAAATCCATTCTTCTTCCTTTAATACTAGGAGGAATAGTAGGCTTTATAACATCCAAAACTATGGATTATGAAACACTATCTAAACCACCACTTTCTCCGCCTGGCATCATTTTTCCTATAGTTTGGAGCATATTATATACTTTAATGGGCATATCATTTGCACGACTTGAAATAAACAATTTACACGATAACGAGACAAAAAAAGTCTATTATGAACAGTTGATTGTAAATTTAAGTTGGCCAATATTTTTCTTTACTTTTAAATGGCGACTATTTTCTATTTTAATTATTCTTCTTCTCCTTATATTAGTTATCAGAATGATAAGGGTGTTTTACAGAAAGGAAAAGTTAGCTGGCCTTTTACAAATACCATATTTATTATGGGTAAGCTTTGCTACCTATTTAAATATTTCTACATACTTTCTAAATAATTAGCACTCTCTATTGACAAGTGCTAAAATAGTGCTATAATTAACAATGAGGGGTGATATTATGTTTAATAATAATGAAGAAGAAAATGTTCTAGAAAAATATGGTCGTAATATTACTGAAAGAGCCAAAGAAGGTAAAATGGATCCCGTCATTGGTAGGGATGAAGAAATACGTAACATTACACGTGTCTTATCTCGAAAAACTAAAAATAACCCAGTTTTAATAGGTGAGCCCGGTGTCGGAAAAACCGCTATAGTAGAAGGCCTTGCTGAACGAATTGTTAAAGGAGATGTTCCTAATAGTCTAAAAAATAAAACTATTTGGGAACTAGATATGGCATCCCTAATTGCCGGAGCTAAATATAGGGGGAGAGTTTGAAGAGCGTTTAAAGAAAGTTTTAAATGAAGTCAAAAAAAGTGAAGGAGAAATCATCATGTTTATTGATGAAATCCATACTATTGTTGGTGCTGGTAATTCCGAAGGCGGAATGGATACTTCAAATATCTTAAAACCTATGCTTGCCCGTGGAGAAATAAAAGTAATTGGTGCGACAACATTAAATGAATATCGTAAATATATTGAAAAAGATGGTGCACTTGAAAGACGTTTTCAAAAAGTCAAAGTAAGTGAACCTTCGATAATCGATACAATTACCATTTTACGTGGTTTGAAAGAAAGATTTGAGATACATCACGGAGTAACTATTCAAGATAGAACTCTAGTGACTGCTGCCAATCTTTCAAACCGTTATATTACTGATAGATACTTGCCTGATAAAGCTATTGATTTAATAGATGAGGCCTGTGCAACTATTAGGGTCCAGTTGGATAGTGTTCCAGAAGAACTTGATAATCTTGAACGTGAAATAATGCGTCTTGAGGTTGAACGTGAAGCTTTAAAAAAAAGAAAAAGATGATATAAGTAAAAAAAGAGTTCTTTCACTAGATGAAACACTAACAAATCTTAAGAGCGAAGAACATGATCTTAAAGAAAAATGGAATAGTGAAAAAAGAAATAATTGATAAAATTAAAGATAAAAAAGAAGAACTAGAAAAGGCTAAGTTTTCTTTATCGAAGGCTGAAAATGAATATGATCTTGAAACTGCCGCTAGATTAAAACATGGTACAATTCCAGAACTTGAAAAAGAATTAAGTGAATTAAGAGCCAAAACTAAAAATCAACTTATAAGTGATGTAGTTACACCAGACGATATAGCTGCGGTAATTTCTAGATGGACAAACGTTCCAATATCTAAATTAGTAAGTAGCGAGCGTGAAAAAAGCTTCTTTCTTTTAGAAGATAATTTAAAGAAGAGAGTAAAAGGTCAAGATGAGGCTATTAAGCTCGTAAGTGATGCTATTCTAAAAAGTCGTAGTGGTATTAAAGATCCTAATAGACCAATTGGTTCCTTTATGTTTTTGGGTCCGACAGGAGTTGGTAAAACAGAAGTAGCTAGAAGCCTTGCTTATGAATTATTTGATGATGAAAAGCACATGGTTAGGATTGATATGAGTGAATATATGGAAAAATTCTCAGTTTCTAGATTAATTGATCCCCTCCAGGATATGTTGGATATGATGAAGGTGGGGAATTAACTGAAGCCGTTAGAAGAAATCCTTATAGTATAGTTTTATTTGATGAAATAGAAAAAGCTCATCCTGAAGTTTTTAAATCTTTTTATTACAGATTCTAGATGATGGACGATTAACAGATTCCAATGGTAGAACAGTAGATTTTAAAAACACAATTATCATTATGACATCAAACCTTGGAAGTAATTATGTTCTTGAAGGCAATAAAGAAAAAGTCTTAGATGAAGTAAGAAATTACTTTAGACCAGAGTTTATCAACCGTATCGATGAAATAATTATCTTTAATGAACTACAAAAATCAACAATTAGACAAATACTAGATAAAATTATTGCTCAAATAGAGGATAGATTAAAAGAAAGTAACATTTCAATAGTTTTAACAGATAGAGCTAAATCATATTTAGTAGATACAGGATACGATGTAGCTTATGGTGCTAGACCATTAAAAAGAGTAGTTAATAGAACAATTGAAGTATTATTAGCAATAAAAAATTAATCAATAACGAGATCAAACCTTCTTCTACAGTAACAATTGACTATATTGATGAACATTTTACAATAAATAGTGAAAAAAGACTAATTAAAATATAATAAATTAAGTAAAAACTTCGTTTTTTAGATAAAAAGAAACGAAGTTTTTTTCTTTATCTAACTTAAGGTTTACAAAATAAAGTTGAAATATATATCTTTAAAATGTATAATATAAACAAGGAGTGATTATTGTGCGTGTTACTAAAAATAATGATAATCCTATAAATGAACAAAAAATAATTGATACCATTAGAATGCTTGGAATCGATATGATAGATAATGCTAAAAAGCGGTCATCCAGGTATAGTTTTTAGATGCAGCTCAATTATTTATACTATTTATGCTCATCATTTAAAAATTTGATCCTAGTAATCCTAACTTTTATAATCGTGATCGTTTCATTCTAAGTGCTGGTCATGCTTCAAGCTTGCTTTATGCAACACTATTTATGGCAGGTTTTGATATTGAATTAGATGATTTAAAATCATTTAGACAGCTTGACTCACTTACACCAGGTCATCCAGAATATAACAAAACACCAGGGGTAGATATGTCAACAGGTCCATTAGGTGAAGGCTTTGCTAGTGCCGTTGGAATGGCAATGGGACAAAAACATACCAATGCCTTACTACATTCTAAAGAAGACATAGTTGATTACAAAACTTATGTTTTATGTAGTGATGGAGACCTAATGGAAGGGGTAAGCTATGAGGCAGCATCTCTTGCTGGAACTCTTAAACTAAATAACTTAATTGTTCTATATGATTCTAATAAAACATCTCTAGACGGTAAAACAAAACTAACCTTTACAGAAAACGTTCGCTTAATTTATGAAGGTTTAGGTTGGAATACTTTAGAAGTTTTAAATGGTGAAGACTCCGCTATGATTAGTGCTGCTATTGACCAAGCAAAATTAAGTGATAAACCAACTCTAATAGAAGTATCAACAAATATTGGTCAGTATTCAAAACTAGAGGGTAGTAATTTATGCCATGGAACACCACTTGAAAAAGATGATATTTCATCTATAAAGCAAAAATTAAATCTTCGTGATGTATCATTTACAGTATCCCTTGAAGCAATGGAAGACTTTCAATATCTTATAAATGAAAGAAATGCTAACCTTGTTTCAGACTTTGAACAAAAGTTAGCCAAACTATCAGAAGAAGATTTAAATTTTATTAATTCACTAATGGCTAATAAAAAAGATATTGTTATAAATGATTTAGATATATCAAATGAAGAAGCAGAACTTCGCCTAACTGCTGGTAAAGTCTTAAATGCTTACAGTAAGGCTTCTAATCTTTTATTTGGTGGTAGTGCCGATCTATTTTCTAGTTGTAAAAATTATATAGAAGATGGCAAAGATTTTGAAGAATCTAACTATGCCGGTAAAAATATTTATTTTGGTGTAAGAGAACATGCTATGTCCTCAATCTTAAATGGTCTAAGTTTAGTAGGATATCGTGCATATGGGGCAACATTTTTAGCATTTAGTGATTATATGCGTCCAGCAATGCGCCTAGCTTGTATGATGCATCTACCAGTAACATATATTTTTACTCATGATTCTATTAGCGTCGGTGAAGATGGTCCAACTCATCAACCAATTGAACAATTAAACACTCTAAGAAATACTATTAATTTAGACGTTTATAGACCATGTGATGCCAATGAAGTGGCTGGTGTATACAAAATAATTATGTCATCAAATGATAATCCTAAGGCAATAGTTCTTACTAAGAGTCCTGTAAAGTGCCTAGAAAATACTTCTATAAATAATGTTAAATATGGCGGATATATCGTCAAAAAAAGAGCAAAAGACAATTAGATGGAATATTAATATCTTCTGGTGAAGAACTACACCAAGCCATAGAAATAAGTGATCGTCTTTTCACAAAAAAAGGTTTTGACCTAAGAGTTGTGAGCATGCCTTCATTAAATACTTTTTTAAAACAAACAGATGAATATATAGATGAAATTTTACCAGTAGAAAAGAAAAAAATTGTTATCGAAAAAGCGCCAAGTGTTGTATGGAATAAACTAATATTTAATGACAAATATATAATATCACAAGAAGAATATGGAGCTAGTGGTAAAAAAGATGATGTCTTAAAGAAATACGGCTTTGATACTGATAGTCTAGAAAAGAAAGTAGAAAATCTTATTAAATAATATAATTCGACAAAAAAATATTGTTCTCAAATTTTATACTTAAATAGAAATAGGTGATAAAATGAGAACTTTTTTGTATTTGATATTAGAGATGAATATTTAGCTTTATATTATAATTATGAAATTTCCCTTTATAATCTTTTTAAAACAGGTATATAACATCAAAAAAGACAATATAATATATGGAAAACAGCTTTTTTGTCAATTAATAAAACCCCTTCCAAAAGAAGAATTAGATCGTCGCCTCTTTATTACATTACACCAAGACATTCCATATAGTAAAAGATGTAATATACATATATATAATAATTTCTACTTATCAGAAATAACTACTATGGAAGTAAAGAAAACATATATTAAAATAAGTAGTAGTAAAGATCAAAATTATTTTTTTAAAGGTTTATATAAAGAAAATCCTAATTTTTTTGTCTGTGACTTTGCAAATAACGACTATTTCTTTTTAAAAGATATTTATAAAAATAATAAATTAATAGGTACTTATTAAGGCTTCATTATAACTCACCCTTTACGAATAAAGAAAAATCTAGTAAAATATAAGAGGAAAAGGAGAGATTATATGTTACATGATATATTATTAGTATTAATTGGTTTAATTATTGGAGCAGTTATTGGTTTTTTTATTGCCCGTACTGTTACAAAAAAATATTTAAAGAAAAACCCACCTATTAATGAAGCTATGATTAAAGATTTAATGAGTCAAATGGGTAGAAAACCTAATCAAAAGCAAATAAATCAAATGATGAAATCTATGAGTAAATATATGTAATAGTTTTTTTCTGTTATAAGAAAAGAGGGTAGTATGGAAAAAGATAATAAAAAAAAATAACATCACGAGATGTTGACTTTGCTAAATGGTATACAGACGTTGTAAAAGCTGCTCATTTAGCAGATTATTCTTCTGTTAAAGGATGTATTGTTATAGAGCCAAACGGTTATGCCATTTGGGAAAAAATGCAAAGTATTTTGGATCAGGAATTTAAAAAATTAGGACATGTGAACTGCCAAATGCCTTTATTAATACCTGAAAATATGTTAAATAAAGAAAAAGATTTAGTAGAAGGTTTTTGCCCCTGAAGTCGCTTGGGTAACAGAAGGTGGTAGTAAAAAATTGGATGAGAAACTTTGTATTCGTCCAACAAGTGAAACACTTTTCTGTGATTATTATCATAATCATGTTAAGTCTCATCGTGATTTGCCAATGTTATACAATCAGTGGTGTAATGTTTTCCGTTGGGAAAAAGAAACTAGACCATTCCTTAGAAGTCGTGGTATGGCACACAGGCCCA
>VOFK01001288.1_pt1 | contig 19676 bp, 36 predicted proteins | sample 5384121 | NCBI WGS metagenome assembly VOFK01 (sample SAMN12384730, study PRJNA508395) | human gut metagenome | isolation source: healthy gut J | host: Homo sapiens
TCATGCTTTCGTTCAGTTACTTTCATGTGCAGCATTTTTCTTTATTATATCACATCTGTTCCATTTTTTCAAGTACATAGCCCATATTATTTAAGCAGGTCAAAATTTGTTTCATCTGCAAACTGGTCGCAGTCATACATAAATAATATCTGGTCATACGCACTCGTATCTGCCACGTCAGAAAGGGTCTTGCCCTCCTCTTTGAGCTTGTCAGGGTCTACCAAGGTTATCTCGCTGTAGTGTGGGGTAAGAAACGGCACAAGGGTATTGGCATAGCTTCCTTTGATGATAAGAAGCTTTGGTGCGTCCTCTGCAGTTGTCTTGCCCGTTGCCTTAGTAAAGTTGTCACCTTGCAGGAAGATAGCAGTTTTATCTGCTGTTTTCAGTGCAGATCTAAAAAATAAACAGATTTTGAGGTAAGCACCTGATCTTCTCTGTAAAGCTCCACAGAATCCACAGTAGTCTCATACTTTGAACGGAAGATGTTCACTCTGTCTGCGCCTATGCTGTTATAGCAAAGTTCACTGTAAAGTCCCCCATAATAAGAATTTGAGGTATATTCTTGATCGTAATTGGACAGAACGACCGGCTCAAAACCCAGCTCTTTTATGCCGTCTGCATAGGCAAAATACGCCCCGAAGGAAGTCCACTTTCTATCTGTACGATAGTAAACGTAATTATTTCTTGCAGAATACATAGGAAAAAACGTATCTATGGTGTCTATCCTGCTGTCTAGGTCATAATAGATATTATCTATCAGTTCACGCTGGTCTGTGTTTGAAGTATAAGCAGGCAGCTTAGCAGAATAGATTCCTGCGGCAGTCGGAGCTAACATAAACATATACAGGTGTATCTGTGTTTTCTGAAAAATCGTTTATCTGCGAGATATTTTTATCAAGCCTGTCCTTATCAAAATCTGTGATCTCTACAAGACGATTTTTAAGGATATAGATATTATCAAAAATTTTTCTTACCAGTCATCACAAACATGGTCGTTCTGAGCGACTTCCAATTTGAGCTTAGAGGAAAATTACTGCTAACATAGGTCTGAACGTTATGTCTTATATCTGAACTGTCTGCCTTTTTCACTTTTCAGATCCATGTCTGCCCATCACGAGAGTATATGCCGCAAACATTATGACTATTACAAAAAAAATGCGCTTACTGCGATATAATCAGCAGCCTTTTTCATTAATGTTCACTCCTCACATTTTATCTCACGAACAAATTCATAGACGAATTACCTCCGCCCACAAGAAACGCTGTACTGATAAGCAGAAATCCTATAGTGAGCATTGGCTCGATTATGTAAACTATATTAGTATTGAGCTGCATTATCCTGCGTTTGAGATATCTGCCGATACCTGTTGCAAAAAAAAGCCGCAGATAAGATACATCACAACCCTGTTTTTTTATCACATACGATGCAAGAACATCTCCTGCAAAGCTTCCCCGCCGAGCATTGCGGCAACATATCCGCAGGCTGAAGGCAGGCTGTCCTATCGCAAGAAACGGCAGACCTATAAGAAACAGAACATTCATCACCGCACATCTTACCCCTGTCGGCACAGCCGCAAGAATGTTTTTCAAGAGATATTCTATGCCAAGCATAACACAAATAAACGCTGCCCACAGCATTGTGTGTCTGCCGTAGCCATACCAAAACCGAGCCTGCAAGCACAGACAGTATCAATGCCCAAAGGCAAACGCTGTCTTTATTTTCTACATATAGGTCTGTAGAAATAATCTCTCACCCAACTATAAAAAGGTGCAGGCAAATCGTTTTATAAGCTCATTGAAGCCTGCTGACATAAACGGCAGATCAAAGTTATCAGGAAGTTTAAAGCCGAGCATTGAACCAATACCCTGTGCAATATGCGAATAAGCTCTAAGCTCATAGTAGAACGCAAATGAGAAAGCTATTATCCCAAGCCATGCACAAGCGGCGGAGAGCGAATCTGTACTTACTCCCCTTATGTGCTGCCACATCTCGTACATAGGATCCGACAGAAAAAGCTTCTCCCGCAAAGCCTATAAGCATAAGCTTTTTATGCCCTCTGCAAGCTTTCCAGAGGTTATGACAGGTTTTCTAAGCTGTTCGCTTATATCCGAAAATCTGAGTATCGGTCCACAGTAAAAGCATGGGGAAAAAGCATATATATTGAGATACCAAAAAGAAAATTCTTCTCAGGCTCTATTTCTTCCCTATAAATATCCATGCAGTAGGAAATGCCATGGAGAGTGAAAACGCCCGCTCCCCCACACAGGGAAAAGCTTTAGCATTGCGCCTTTGCCTGTGAATATAGACGTCACGTCATAGCTGCTGTGACCGCTTCTTATGAATACAAGAAGCACTGCCATATTTACTGCCACCGATAATATGAGCCATAGCCTTTTAAGTCCTTTTTTGTCTGCAAAGCGGTGGATAAGCCTGCCGCAAAAAGTATGATACAACATCACACACCGCCATTGGTATTATCCCCCAGGTGGACGCCCACAGACACAGCGCAACTGTTCCAAGCAGGAACACGGCTTTTCTGAAACGCACCCTGACACAGCGTATACTCCCGTAAAAACAGGAAGAAAGAAATATAAAATTCAAGACTAACCAACGCTATTCTCCTTGTCTTTATTGTTTTCTGAGGTCAATTCCTCTATGAGTGCTTGCAAGCTTTCTTTATCGAGCATTGTGTTCACCACTTCAAGCAGTGCGTTTGCAGTGAGCTTTTTGGGGCAGCGACAGCTTTTCGCACACAAGCTGTCTGAGCCTGCTGCTGTTAGTTCTGCCGCTTAGACCCAGCTGATAAAAGTCAAGCTTGGTCATTAGTTCTCTGTCTGCGACCTTTTCACCTATAATGCCTGCTTTTTTCAAAGGCTTCCCTGATAATATCCGCAGGAACGCCCTCGACCCCTAACAAGCCCTCTTTTTGACGGCTCTGTTTTGCGCTTTTCTTTGCCGAATATCTCAGGAACATACACGTTCACGATATCGCCTTTGGGGGACGATACCCTTTATATGCCCTCTTATGCGAAAAGCTTGCTGTGTCAGAGTCAGTAAGAATTGCTATTCCGCCATGCTGAGCATAGTATCTTATAAGCGCTGCCTTGTCAGGGTCTTTATAGATACGAAAGCCGTTAGTGACGATTATAACGCCGTCAACTATGGACGAAAGCTTTATCTTATCATATTTTCCCTCAACGATTATTGCCCTTGATATTTTAAGTTTTTCCATTTACTAACACCTTAACGCCATTGACCTTGCAAGCCCCTGCTCGAGGGTGAGCATATCTCCGTCTTTTCCCCGTGACCTTGTTTTGAGCATAAGGTCGGTTTCAGAAAGTATCTCAAGCGTTTTTTCTTATACGCTCCGCCGAGATATTTCCGCACTCGGAATAGGCGTTTTTTACTGCAAACTCTCTGTTCTTCGCATAGGAAAAATCTTTAGCCACGTCTGCAACGCTCCTGCCAGAGGAACGTCAAGCTTCGCCCTATAGATATCCGCAAGGGAAAAGCCGATTATTCCTATTATAGCATATGGTTCATAATTCTGCACATCGAGTTCACGCAAACGTGTGAAGACCATTGCCGCATTGCCTCTGAGGATATTTATTGCAAGAGAATATCCGTCCGACTCGATACGCCTGATACAAAGCAAGTCGATATCCTCTCTTGTTACCTCCCTGCCCTCTGCATAAGCCGAAAGCTTTTTCAAGCTCCTTGCTGATAAAAGCTGTATCACAAAGGCAGAGATTTGCAAGATACTCTGCGTTGCTTTTTGTTATGGTACAGCCGCTTTTTGCAAGATAGGTGGATATAGACTTTCCAAGGTCGGAAGCCCTTTTGTATTCAAAGTTGCAGACAGTGCCGTGCTTTTCGCAGAAATCTGCAAAGCGCTTGTTTTTGTCTGTAAGATACTTTTTTGTTCTTGAAAAGGTCAACTCCTGTGGCATAGATTATCACTGTGGTGGTTTCGCCAAGAGAGCCCAGGATCTTTTTCAGGTCGTCCAGATCGTCCTTAGTCACTGCGTCTATATTAAGGTCGTTTATAGTCACCACCACACGTTCAGCCATAAAAGGCAGAGCTTCGCAAGCGTCTGTAAGCATTGGAAAATCAAGATTTTTGCCGTCAAAGCTTATGAAAGTTCATGACCTGAGCGTCAGCAGGGCAAAGCTTGTTCACAAGCCTTTTGTAAAGCTTTCAAGTGCCGCTGTATCATGTCCGTAAAAAAAATAATAAAGGCTGTCGATATCATTCTCTCTTATCGTTTTACCAAGAGCCGAAGCCGTAAGCAAAGCCATAGTCCGTCCTCCTTATCTGCGAATTTTTTCATATCTATCATCAATGGGTATTCTTCATCTGTTGTGTCAAGGTTTCTGCCGTTTATGGTGACAGAACCTTTTTTCTATAGTGACCACACAGCCCTCGGCTGTAATTTTATATCCGTCCTCCAGTGCTTCTACCTTAACACCGTTCCAATCAAGCTGTGCGCCTGTCATGAAACGGCAGTTCGCTGTCATTATCAGGCTCGCCATTTATATAAAATCTATCAGGTCGTATAGTCATCTGCTCGTTATATTTCGTTATAGTGTAATACTGTTCGCCGCTTATAAACGCACCTTTTAGTTCATTTATACCGTAAAGCTCCAAAAAGCTTTCCATACCGCTGTTGAGCTTGCCCTTACTGCCGATATCGAAAACCATACCTTTTTGTTTTATCATACAGCACAGCCTGCACTGCATTTCCTTTTGGCATTACAACTATCTTTACCGAGCCTCCAAAAGCAAGAGAAAAATTATACACCGCTGTCCAACATACAAGCATTAGAGCAGTGCAAAAAGCCCCAAGCTTTACTGACCTTCTCAGAAACATGACCGACACAGGCACAAGGCAGGTAACGAGCATTACAAGACCAAGTGGTCTTACTCCACGAGGAAGATAGGCAAAGCTGAATTTTGAAAACAGCTCAGCAAGAAACAGAACAACTTTCAGAAGATACTTTACCACTGTCAGCACAGGATAGGCTATTATTGCCGCACCGCCTGTTACCGCAGTTATTACCGTCAGACCCAGAGCAAAGGGTACAGACGACAGGCACCAGCAGGATATTTGATAGTGGTGCAACAAGAGATATTTCGCTGAAAAACATTAGCTGAACAGGCATTGTGCAAAAGAAGTATCGTCACCGCTGTGACTATTTCACGCTCAATGTTGCAAGAATATCCCTGCGCTTTTACCATCGTCACCGCTTTCGGGCATACAACGCTTATAACAAACGCAGCTGTGAATGACAGCAAAAACGAACTGTCTGCCGCCGCATAGGGTGAAAGAGTGAGTATTACAACAGCGCAAAGGCAGAGAGTATTTGCTGGGTCTGGTCTGCGGTAAAGGAGCGGTGCGGCAGTGACCAAGGTCAGCATAACAGCCGCCCTCACAACGGATACTGAAAATCCTGCAAAGACCGCAAACGCCCATATGGCCACAGTTTGGACAGCAAATATCACACGCTTATCCTTGCTTAGTTTCTGCATGAGCCAGCCTATCATGGCACTTATTATGACCACATGAGTTCCCGACACTGAAAATATATGACCTATGCCACTACGATAGACCGTGAGCTTCGTTTGCTTTGAAAGCTCAGTTTTATCTCCGCAGAGCATTGCAGCGGCAAAACCGCCCTCATCTCCGCCTATGATATCGTTTATCAACATGAACATCTTGTCACGATAGTGCATTATACTGCGTAAAATGGTGTTTCCGCCGCCTGTGACTTCTATGCTTTCAGCGGTCGAGCCTTTGAGAAAAAAACGCCTTTAGGTCTGTTATACTGTTCTGATTTGAAATTGATGCTGTCTTTTTATCCTGCTGACCTTTACTGTCGCCACGATATTGTCATAGTAATCATATTCAATGTCATCTGCATAAAAGGTCAGCCTGCCTTTTACTCCCCAACAGTACCATTGACACTTAGTCGACAGGTGTCAGAGCCTATATTAGCTTATGTCGGTTATCTCGCCTTTAACTGTTACGGTCTTTCCGTCTAAAGCTGTCAGTTTATCATAGAAAATGTGAGTAGTATAAGCGGTATTGACCCCACCGCTATCAGGAACGAAACAAAGCAGAGAGCTATATGCTTTCGGTATCTCTTAAAAGCGCAAAGGCTGTAATGGCTACACACGCTGACGCAAGTGCAAAAACTGCGTTGTTCCTTCCCCAGCCAATGGTACAGAGAAACAGCCCTGCAAAATACGAAAAGCCGATATAACAGCTTTTTCTCACCATTGCCGCCATCCCCCTTAAAACTAAGGGCGGATAAGAAATTTACCCGCCCGTTTTATTTCTTTAACCGGCTGGCCAAGCAAGTGGTCTGCCTGCAAGAAGATGAAAATGAATGTGGAAAACACTCTGTCCTGCCTGCTCGCCGCAGTTGGAAACAACTCTGAAACCGTCCTTAAGGTCGAGGTCTTTGGCAAGCTTTGCGATAACTTCATAGATATGCGCGATAACTGCACTGTTCTCAGGGGTTATCTCGTCAAGCTTTGAAATATGCTGCTTAGGGATAACAAGATAATGAATCGGAGCTGTAGGAGCAATGTCCTCAAAAAAACGTATGTCAGCTCGTCCTCGTATATTTTCTTTGAAGGTATTTCCCCGGAAATAATTTTACAAAAAGACAATCTTCCATTTATCTCTCCGCCTTTCAAAAAGGGGTAGGCTGCACAGCATTTTTGCACAGCCTTTGCCCATATTATTTTACAATTTCGCCAACTATTTCGTTTACCTTATCGAGAGCTTCGTCGATCTTGAATCTGTCGCCGATACCAGCCATAGCAGAGTCAGGACGTCCGCCGCCCCTTGCCGCCTGTGAGTGCGGCTACCTTGCCTGCTATCTTGCCTGCGTGTGCACCCTTTGCAACAGCATTCTTGCCGCAACTACAACAAGGTTTGCCTTTTTCACCGTCAACGCCTGCAACAACTGCAACTGCGTCAGCTTCTCTTGCTTTAAGCTCGTCGCCCATTTTTCTGAGCATATCAGGTCTTGTATTTGTGAGCATTGCAGTGACCACCTTAACGCCGTTGACCTCATACGGATTATCGAACAGTGACTTTGTTTTGAGATTTGTTATCTCAGCCTGCAAAGCGTCTCTTTCCTTTTCAAGATCCTTGACTTCCTGCAGGATAGCATGACATCTCTTTACGATGTCCAGTGGAGTTGCAAGCTTAAGGCTTTCAGCCGCCTGCTGGATAGTTGCGGCTCTTTCCTCAACAAGCTCCAGAACGCCTCTGCCTGTTACGGCTTCGATACGTCTTACGCCTGAAGCTACAGAGCTTTCGGAGATTATCTTGAACAGACCTATTCTTGAAGTATTGTCAAGATGTGTACCGCCACAGAACTCGATAGAAGCTGTTTCGTCACCGTCACCCATTGTTACAACTCTTACAGTTTCACCGTATTTTCACCGAACAGAGCCATAGCGCCAAGCTTCTGAGCTTCTGCGATAGGCATTTCTTCCATTTTTATATCAAGAGCTTCAAGGATATACTTGTTTACAAGTGCTTCGACCTTGAGCTTCTCCTCTGCTGTCATTGCGTTGAAGTGAGAGAAGTCAAATCTAAGTCTGTGAGCGTCAACGAGCTGACCTGCCTGATGAACGTGCTCACCGAGAACCTTTCTCAGTGCAGCCTGAAGCAGATGTGCGCAGCTATGATTTCTCATAACAGCATAACGTGTCTTTCTGTCAACAGTGAAGTGAGCCTTCTGACCTACAGCTATCTCGCCCTCTTCAACAACTGCCTTATGAGCGAACTTGCCTGCAACGACCTTCTGTGTGTCAACGACTCTGCACTTACCGCTTTCTGTAACGATAGTACCGATATCGCCCACCTGTCCGCCGCTCTCTGCATAGAATGGCGTCTGTGAAGATACGATATATACTTCATCGCCAGCCTTTGCGTTTTCGATAAGCTCATCATCAGTTGTAATGAATGATATCTCGCTGTCGCCCTCGAGCTTGTCATAGCCGATGAACTCTGTGTGGAAATCCTTGTCTATTTTATGGAAAACAGTTTCGTCTGCACCCATATACTTTGTTGCAGCATGAGCGTTCTTGGCTGTTTCTCTCTGCTTTGCATAGCACTCAGCAAAGCCCCCCCTCATCACAGGTCATGCCCTTTTCTTCAAGGATCTCTCTTGTAAGGTCGATAGGGAAACCGTATGTGTCGGAAAGCTTAAAGCAACTCTCACCGTCAAGCTCCGTCTTGCCGTCTTTCTGCATCTGTGCGATAAGATCGTCAAGTATCTTCATACCTCTGTCGATAGTGGCATTAAAGTTCTGCTCCTCAGTTGTGAGCACCTTTACGATATAGTCATACTTTTTCTTCAAGCTCGTTATACTCACACTTGTTGCAGTCAACAACAGTTTTTACAAGGTCTTTGAGGAAAAAGTCCGTTTATGCCGAGAAGCTTTCCGTGACGAACTGCTCTTCTGAGCAAACGTTCTCATAACGTATCCTCTGCCCTCATTTGACGGCAGAATTCCGTCTGACGCCATGAATGTTACAGAACGGATATGGTCTGTGATAACTCTGATAGAAACGTCCTTTTTGTACTCCTTGCCGTACTCACAGCCTGCTATCTTACAAACATGATCTCTGATAGCCTTTACTGTATCAACGTCAAAGATAGAGTCAACGTCCTGCATGATAGAAGCAAGTCTTTCAAGACCCATACCTGTGTCGATATTTTTCTGCTTAAGTGGAGTATAAGTGCCGTCCTCATGTCTTTCAAACTGTGTGAACACAAGGTTCCAGAACTCCATGTATCTGTCGCAGTCGCAGCCGACCTTACAATCAGGCTTGCCACAGCCATATTTCTCTCCTCTGTCGAAATAGAGCTCTGAACATGGACCGCAAGGGCCGTCTGTTCCAGCCTCCCAGAAGTTGTCTTCCTTGCCCATTCTTACGATATGATCCATTGGAACGCCAGCGTCCTCATGCCATATATCTTTTCAGCCTCGTCATCGTCCTCATAAACAGAGATATAAAGTCTGTCCTTTGGCAGTTTGAGTACCTGTGTAACATACTCCCAAGCCCATGAAATGGCTTCCTTCTTGAAGTAATCACCGAATGAGAAGTTACCAAGCATTTCAAAATATGTGCCATGTCTTGCTGTCTTACCAACGTTTTCGATATCGCCTGTTCTGATACACTTCTGACAAGTTGTCATTCTTGTTCTCGGAGGTGTTTCCTGACCTGTGAAGTAAAGGCTTCAGAGGTGCCATACCTGCAACGATAAGCAGCAGGCTGTTATCGTTCTGAGGTACGAGAGGGTAGCTCTTGTGTCTCAAACAACCCTTGCTCTCAAAAAATTTCAGATAAGATTCACGCAGTTCGTTAAGTCCTGTCCATTCCATAAATTCAGATCCTTCCAAATGAAATTATTCGCAAAAATAAAAAACGGCTCGTCCCTAAACATGGGACGAAACCGACAGTTCCGTGTTACCACCCAAATTGCCGAACTCATCGCCCGACCACTCGGAAGCCCTTTTTTAACGCAGAGCATACGTTGCTGTTTTCAGCACCGCGCTCAGGTTAGCCACCGAACTTGCCGCAAAGGCTTTCACCCACCGCCTTTTCTCTTTACCGACACTGTTTCGGATAATTCCGTCACCGCATTTTGCATATATTGATATTATAAAAGCATAACCCGACGATTGTCAAGCACTTTTTTTATTAATAAAAATATCCATTGCTAAAAGCAGAGGGAAATGCTATAATGTTCAGGGTGATTTATATGTATGTTTGTCCGATATGCAAAAAACGACTCAGAAAGCTTGACAACGTATGACACTGTCAGAACGGTCACAGCTTTGATATTGCGAGAAAAGGATATGTAAATCTGCTTTACCACAAAGGGCAGAAACCCTAAGAACGCAGGGGATAATGCGGAAATGGTAAAGGCGAGAACGGATTTCCTCGACCGTGACTATTATCTGCCCCTTTGCGAAGAAAAACGGCTGAGGTAATGGGCGGTCTGCTTGAAAATGTAAAACAGCCTTATATTATCGACAGCGGCTGCGGTGAGGGTTTTTACACTGTGAACTATGCCAAAGGCACTGCCAAAGGCGAAGATTTTACGGCATTGACATATCAAAGGCGGCAGTTGCCCACTGCATGACGAGGATACATTGCGAGAATATCACAAATTGCGAATTTGCAGTGGCATCGTCATTTCAGCTTCCGTTTATAGAACAAATTTGCAGACCTTATCGTATGTACATTTGCACCTGTTTCAAATGACTAATACGCAAGGGTACTGAAAGACGGCGGAAAGCTTGTGGTAGTTTCTCCATCCCCAAGACATCTGTTTGAGCTTAAAGAAGTGCTTTTATGAGAAGCCTTACGAAAACAAGCCCAATGTATACGGACTTAATAAATTTGACGAGTCAGGGAGATGATTTTTGAATATCCTGTGGTGCTTGAAAGTCAGGAGGATATTTTCAATCTTTTTACAATGACTCCATATTACTACAAAACATCTGCCGAGGCGGTGGAGAAGCTTAAAAGGTGAACAGGCTTGAGCTTTTACCTGTGGCTTTTTTCTATCAGGACATTTACAAAAAAGAGAGGTTTTTGATACATGAATAAAGATATTTTCTGCAAAGGATATACTTGGGGGATTTTTCTCCAAGAGGTGATTTTCAGACGGAAGCGGCAGAAAAGTCAATGGAAAGGCTTGCTTCAAACGGCTTGAACTGGATATGTATCCCTGTAAACGCATTGCAGGAGAGCTTTGCGAGCACAAGAGTTTTCAGTGATTATGAGAGAACACAATCTGACGAGGACATTGCCTTCGCAAAAATATAAAAAAAGCAAAGTCACTGGGACTTAAAGTCTGCCTTAAGCCTATGGTGGATTGCCTTGACCATTCATGGCGTGCAAGGATAGACTTCCCGCCTGAGAACCCTGAATATTGGGACAAGTGGTTCAAGTCATACACAGCTTTCATGCTTCACTATGCAAAGCTTGCAGAAAAAGCTCGGTTGCAGAAATGCTCTGCACAGGCTGTGAAATGGCAGGGAATGGACAAGCAGTCCGACAGATGCAGAAAGCTTATCGCACAGGTGAGAGAGGTCTACAGCGGTATCGTTATGCACAACATCAATCACGGCGACGAACAGCGTTTCGATTGGCTCAGCGACGTGGATATCATTGGCATCTCAGGCTACTACCCTGTTACAGACGGTGTGAGCAGAAGCAAAGACATATGCTCAGTCGCTGGAACGAAGTTGTCGGCTTTCCAAGAAAGGCTCACAAACATTTTCAACAAGCCTATAATGTTCGCTGAGATAGGCGTGCGAAACGAGGAGGGCTGCACGCAGTATCCTTGGGATTTCCATGACAGGCTCGACAAGCCACTTGACGAGCAGGAGCAGGCAGATTTCTACGACACTGCAATGGAAGCAACTTGGGATCTGGATTGGTTCTGCGGCTATTTCTGGTGGGATTGAAAGCTATCCTGCAGCCAATAGAGGAAGCCAAGAAAAACCGTGACTTCACAGTTTACGGCAAGCTTGGCGAAGAAGTGCTGAAAAAGTGGTACACAAAGATTGATATGTACAAAAATACGGACTGTTTATCATTGGATAGACAGTCCGTTTGTTTATATATAAGCGTTGGTATACATCGGGCGAACACTGTTCGCCCCTTACATTTAACGTTAATAAGACAATTTCTGCGTAGGGGCGACCTAAGGTCGCACGCTAATTATTAGTTTATCCAACCGTGGCAGGTATTTTTCTCTTTTCTTACGGCTGACAATGACAGGGTATTCCTTGAAAATATGTCTGCGTATAAAATTATCCGCAAGCACACCAATATAGGATAACCCAAACCACACAAAAAGCAAATGGCAGGCATATCTGTCCGTCAAAATTCAGCGGCACTTCCTCATAGCTCCATATGCCCATGCCGAGATAGCGGTTGAGATACTCCCCTGCAAGAAATTCTATGGCAGTGATAAATGCTGCCGACACTGCAAGCACAGACAGCAGGCTCACTCTCGCCTGCGCTCGCCATTCATGATATGGATAACCAGCATTGAAGTTCCCCAAGCACCCCCATTGTGATATGAGAATATCCCCTGTTAAGTATTTCCATGAAGCCATAGCATATTGCACCCACTGAAAAAAGCGTAAGTATCTTATACATCTTTGCCGCCACATTCTCACCGCCCTGTTTTTTATCGCCCTAATATTAAAATGTACAGAAATCAGTGATTTAAAACCTTGAAGACAAAATAAATTTATGGCAATTTCAAGATACAAAAACGGACAACCAAAGCTGTCCGTTTTATTGTACTAATATGAGATTTTATACCTGCCAGCTGTTAAGATATTTCTCCTGCTCAGGTGTAAGCTTATCTATCTCAAGCTCCCAGAATTTAAGCTTTTTCTGTTTGCAACTTCCTTGTCTATCTCATCAGGAACATAAACTATCTTGTCTGTAAGCTTGTCTTTGTTTTTAACAAGATATGCGGCGGAAAGTGCCTGTATAGCAAAGCTCATATCCATTATTTCTGCCGGGTGACCGTCGCCTGCGGCAAGGTTTACAAGTCTGCCCTCGCCGATAACATACAACCAATTACCGTTTGGAAGCTTATAACCGTCAATATTGTTTTTCTTGCAAGCTTGCTTTCAACAGACAGCTTTTTAAGTCCAGCCACGTCTACCTCGCAATCAAAGTGACCTGCGTTACAGAGTATAGCACCATCTTTCATGTTCATGAAAGCTTTCTCAGTAATAACGTCCTTACAGCCTGTTACCGTTACAAAGAAGTCGCCCACCTTAGCGGCGTCAACCATTTTCATTACCTTGAAGCCGTCCATAACAGCCCTCCATAGCCTTTATAGGGTCGACTTCGCAGACGATAACGCTTGCACCAAGACCCTTTGCTCTCATTGCAACACCCTTGCCGCACCAGCCGTAGCCAGCTACTACAACGTTCTTTCCCGCAACGATCAGATTCGTTGTGCGGTTTATACCGTCCCAAACCGACTGACCCGTGCCGTATCTGTTATCAAAAAGATACTTGCACTTTGCATTGTTTACAAGCATCATAGGGAATTTGAGCTGACCGTCCTTGTTCATTGCAATAAGACGGATAATGCCCGTAGTAGTTTCCTCACAACCACCGATAACGTTCGGTATCAGCTCAGGGTATTCATTGTGGATAAGGTTTACAAGGTCGCCGCCGTCATCTATAATAATGTTTGGACCTACCTTAACTACCTCGGATATATGTCTGTGATACTCCTCGTCAGTTGCACCATGCCATGCAAAAACGTTCAAGCCGTCATGCACAAGACCTGCCGCAACATCGTCCTGGTAGACAGCGGATTGCTTCCTGTGATGTACATTTCAGCACCGCCTGCTGCAAGGACTTTGCAAAAAGATAAGCGGTCTTAGCTTCAAGGTGGATAGAAAGTGCAACTTTCAGCCCCTTAAAAGGCTGATCTCTCTTGAAATCTTCCTCGACGCTTCTGAGCAATGACATATTCTGTCTTACCCATTCTATCTTTCTTTTACCGCTTTCCCACAAGCTTTCATCTCTTATTTCGCTCATTTTATCAATTCCTTTCGGTTTATTATTCGATCCATATAATAATTATACCCTATTTCTCCCCATTTGGCAAGAGGTCAAAAAGCAATTCATTATACTTCGCAAATTTACAGCACGTTCATAAAATTAAATTAAACAATTTCTTGACAAAAAAACAAGGTAAGCGTATAATAATATTATGTGTGCGAATAGTAAAAACGATGCATAAATCATGATTTTTAAGGAGTGTGTACAAATGGACGACGCCAGTCAGAATACGATCGCCCCTCGATTGCAGAGCGGCTCGCCCGTTTGTGGCAGCCTTTTTGTGATCTAAATATCAATTTTAATTGAATAGGACGATCTGTGTTTTGGTAGATCCTTATATTTGTACCAGAGTTGGTATAAGTACAATTATTTGTACTGTTGTGCTTATTACCGCTGCTGTTAGGGAAACATTATGTTTAACACAGTATTGGAGCTTTTAAAGAAAAGAAACTACAAGGCTATCCGTGAAATATTTATGGATATGAACGAAGCCGACGTGGCTGCTCTTTTTGCAACAGTTTTTATGACGATCACGAGGTCGAGAAATACGAGCTTCCGCTGCTGTTCCGTCTTTTGAACAAGGACGTTGCGGCTGACGTTTTCGCTTATATGGACAGCGATACACAAATGATGCTTATCAATGCCTTTACGGATAAGGAGCTTCAGGAGATCGTTGACGACCTTTATCTTGATGATACGGTAGATATTATCGAGGAAATGCCTGCAAATGTTGTTGCAAAAGGATAGTCAAGTCTGCTGACGCTGAAACGAGAAAGCAGATAAATCAGATACTCAAATATCCTAAAGACAGTGCAGGCTCTATTATGACCACCGAGTACGTTTATCTTTCACAGAAGCTACACCGCCAAGGAAGCACTGGATTGGATAAAGACACGTTGGTATGGTCAAAGGAAACTGTAAATACACTTTATGTCACTGAGAACAGAAAGCTCGTGGGCGTGCTTTCACTGCTTGATATCGTAACTGCTGATGATAACGATAAAAATAGAGGACATAATGGAGGACAACGTTATTTCCGTTGATACCCTTGAGGATAAAGAGTATGTTGCTTCCATGTTCTCAAAATATGACTTTCTTTTCTCTGCCTGTTGTTGACAGAGAAAACCGCATGGTCGGTATCGTTACATTTGACGACGCTATGGACGTTATCGAGGAGGAGACCACTGAGGACTTCTCGAAAATGGCTGCCGTTGCGCCAAGTGACGATTCATATTTCAAGACCTCTGTTTTCACTCATGCGAAAAACAGAATAGCATGGCTTTTGATACTTATGCTGTCAGCTACCCTTACGGGTGCTATTGTAAACAAATATCAGTCTGCTTTTTGCGGCTGTCCCTGTTTTGGTATCGTTCCTGTCAATGCTTAGTGGTACAGGCGGAAACTGCGGCTCTCAGACCTCGACCCTTGTTATAAGAGGCATGGCGCTTGGTGAGATAAGAATGAAAGACTTTTTCAGGTCATGTGGAAAGAGTTCAGAGTCGCACTTCTTTGCAGCATTATCCTTGCCTTTATAGTCAATGCTATAAGAATAATTCTGGTGTATCACGGTGACACATCTGTGGATTGCTACAAGCTTGCATTCACGGTAAGTATGGCTATCATGGCAACTGTTGTGCTTTCAAAGCTCATCGCCTGTATGCTCCCAATGGCTGCCAAGAAGCTTCATCTTTGACCCTGCTATCATGGCTGCCCCGCTTATCACCACTATCGTTGACACTTTTGCTCAACACTGATATTCTTCACATTGGCTACTATCGTATTTGATATAAAATAAAAAAAACATGGCGGTTATCTCCTTTCAGGCTATCTTCTGCAAAGGTGCGGCCGCCCGTTTTATGGATAAAAAATAAATTGGATTTTTGATTTGAAAGGAAATAGTTATGGCTCAGAATTATGACGTAGTTGTTCGGTGCAGGTGCAGCCGGCGTATTCATGGCATACGAATTTGTCAAGCTTGACAAAAACATAAAAGTTTGCATTATTGATCAGGGCGGACCTGTCAGCAAGCGTAAGTGTCCTATAGATGGCAAAAAAAATTAAGTCCTGCATTCACTGCAAAGTATGCTCCATTATGCACGGCTTCGGCGGTGCAGGCGGAATGTCGGACGGCAAATATAACATCACAAACAATTTCGGCGGTGACCTTTACATTTACCGGCAAGGAAAAGGCTATCGAGCTTATGCAGTATGTTGACAAGATAAACCTTTGAAATGGGCGGTCAGGACGCTAAGCTTTACCCACAACATCTTCCGACATCAAGGCAATGGCTCTGAAATATGACCTCCCACCTCCTTGACGCGCTCAGGTAAGGCACCTTGGCACTGACAAGAAATATGCAGATACTCCAGAACATCTATGACTTTGTCAAAGACAAGATAGACATAAAATTTTATGAAAGTGTTCAGGGTATAACAGGCAAGGAGAACGACTTCACTGTTATCACAGACAAGGACGAGTATCACTGCTCAAACGCTGTTGTTGCGGCAGGCAGGAGCGGTTCAAAATGGATTTCTGAGATATGCGACAACTTTGGTATAAAAAGGCGTTCAAACAGAGTTGATATTGGCGTTCGTGTTGAGATACCTGCGGCTGTTTTTTGAGCATATCACAAGCAAGGTATACGAAAGCAAAGATAGTTTACCGCACAAAGAAATACGGCGACCTTGTAAGAACATTCTGCATGAACCCATACGGTGAGGTGGTTACCGAGAATACAAAAACGGCATCATCACAGTAAACGGACACAGCTATGCTGACCCTGCACTGAGAACTGAGAACACAAACTTCGCTCTGCTGGTATCCAACACATTCTCTGAGCCTTTCAAGGACTCAAACGCATACGGTGAGTCTATCGCAAGGCTGTCTAATATGCTTGGCGGTGGAGTGCTTGTTCAGCGTTTCGGTGACCTTGTTGCAGGCAGACGTACAAATGAACACCGCTTTGGTCAGACGTTCTTAACCCTACTCCAAAGCTACCCGGGCGACCTGAGCCTTGTTATCCCAAAGCGACAGCTTGACGATATTATCGAAATGATATACGCTCTGGATAAGATAGCTCCCGGTATGGCGAATATCGACACGCTTCTTTACGGCGTTGAGGTCAAGTTCTACAATTCAAGAGTTGACGTTGACGAGAACCTTGAAACTGCTGTCAAGGTCTTTACGTCCTTGGCGACGGCTCAGGCGTTACGCACTCTCTGTCGCAGGCTTCTGCATCAGGAGTATTTGCCGCAAGGACTATTTCAGAAAAATTTAACTGATCTCATATATCACAAAAAGCCGCACTGCAAAAAAAGCAATGCGGCTTTATTTTTTTATGCCTTACTCTTCAAGAAGCTTTATATATCCCTTAATGATATCAACGCACTTGTCATAGCTCATGTCGCTGGTATCAAGACACAGATTGTAGTTTTTCGCATTTGTCCAATCCCTGCCTGTGTAGTGACGATAATAATCGCTTCTCTCCTTGTCTGTCTTTTCGATTATCTTGACAGCCTCTTTTTTACAGAAACACCATACAGATCGACGATATTCTTGACCGCAGTTTCCATATCAGAATATATGAAAACCTTAAGCACGTCTTTTTCTGTCACGGAGGATATAGTCAGCACATCTGCCAACTATTACCGCAGGCTCTCTGTCTGCAAGCTGCTTTATTATCTTCGCCTGATAATTGAAAAAGATTTCTGTCAGAAGTAAAGTCGTGATCATCAGGGTCAAGAAGCTCACCCTTGTAAACTCCGCCCTTTCTCAGAAAAGAACCTTTCAGTTTTTTCATCAACAAGCCCGAAAAGCGTTCATTTATACCGCTTTCGTCGCTTACCGCAAGCTTTATAAGCTCCCTTATCATAATATATTTTATACCCATATCCTCTGACAGCATTTTTCCTACAGTTCTTCCGCCACTGCCGATGCCCCTTGCAATGGTTATGATCCGTTGCCAAAAGCTCAACTCCTATTCACCTAAATATGCTTTCTTGACCGACTCATCATTGATAAGATCAGACGCCTTGCCTGACAGAACTATCTTGCCCGTTTCAAGAACATAAGCTCTGTCTGAGATAGCAAGAGGGGCTTTCTTTGCGTTCTGCTCAACAAGCAATACAGTTGTTCGCTCTTTCTGATATCCTCGATTATCTTAAATATGGTTGACACAAGGATCGGTGACAGACCCATTGACGGCTCGTCCATTACAACTATCTTAGGTCTTGACATAAGCGCCCTGCCCATTGCAAGCATCTGCTGCTCGCCGCCCGACAGAGTACCCTGCTATCTGATTTTTTTTTCTTTCTGCAAGTCTAGGGAAACGCTCGTATATATCCCTGAATATCCTTCGGTATATTCTCCTTGTCTTTTCTTGTAAATGCTCCAAGCTTAAGGTTATCAAGCACTGTGAGGTTTTTGGAATATTCTTCTTCCCTCAGGAACGTGTGCTATACCCATTTCCACGATCTTGTGTGCAGGAGTTTTTGTAAGCTCCACGCCGTTGAATTTGATAGAACCCGATTTTGCAGAGATAAGACCTGTAAGGGTGTGCAGAGTGGTGGTCTTTCCTGCTCCGTTTGCGCCAATAAGGGAAATGACCTCCATCGTTTACCTCAAAGGGAGATACCTTTCAAAGCGGCTATCATGCCATAATTGACGTGCAGATCATTGATTTCCAACATTGCCATTTTACTTTTACCCCTTATTCGCCCAGATATGCGGTGATAACTTCAGGATTTTTTAAGCACTTCCGCTGTCTTGCCCTCGCAGAGGAGCTGACCGAAGTTCAGCACTGACAGCTTTTCGCAGATACCTGAAACAAGGCTCATATCATGTTCACGATAAGCAGCACCGTCATATCAAAATTATCTCTTACAAAGCGGATAGTATCCATAAGCTCCGCTGTTTCGTTTGGATTCATGCCGGCAGCAGGCTCGTCAAGAAGCAGCAACTTCGGCTGTGTTGCAAAGGGCTCTTGCGATCTCAAGCTTTCTCTGATCGCCATACGGAAGTCCGGAAGCAAGCAGACTCGCCTTATCGTCAAGCTCGAAAACCTTCAGAAGCTCCAGCGCCTTTGCGTCCATTGCCTTTTCAAGCTTGAAATATCTTGGAAGTCTGAAAACGCCTGTAAAGGTGCTGTATTTATAATGATTATGAAGACCGACCTTGACGTTGTCAAGCACCGTCATATCCTTAAAAAGTCTGATGTTCTGGAATGTACGGGCAATGCCTGCACGGTTTATTTCGATAGTGTTTTTGCCGGTGATGTTCTTTCCGTCAAGAACGATTGTGCCGTCTGTTGGCTTATAAACGCCTGTGAGCATATTGAAGATAGTGGTCTTTCCTGCTCCGTTCGGCCCAATAAGACCATAGAGCTGACCTTTTTCTATTGTTATGCTGAACTCGTCAACTGCACGGAGTCCGCCGAATGAGATGCCGAGATTTTTTACTTCAAGAAGTGCCATATCACTCAGCCTCCTTTACTTTTTTCACGCTTGAACAAAGCCTTGAACTTAGCAGTATTTGCGCTGATAAAAGTCTTTGTTTTTTTTCATTTGAGGTTATTATCATCATAACGATAAGAACGATTGAGTAGATGAGCATTCTGTAGCTGTTTATGCTTCTTAGCATTTCTGGAAGCAGAACAAGCACGATAGCTGCGATAACACTTCCTCTGATACTGCCTATACCGCCCAGAACAACGAATACCAAGATAAGGATAGACAGGTTATAATCGAACTTAGAAGCCTGGAGCGTATAGAAGTTATGAGAATAAAGCGCACCTGCACAGCCTGCAAGGAATGCAGTCAATGCAAAAGTAACAAGCTTATACTTTGTGATGTTAAGACCTACAGACTCGGCTGCGATAACATTATCTCTGATAGCCATTACTGCTCTTCCCGTTCTTGAATATACAAAGTTATAGGCAATGATGAGAGTGATAAAGCAACATAACAGCGCCGATAATGAATGTAGAATCGTTAGGTGTGCCGCTGATACCCTGAGGGCCGTTCAGTATAAG
>VOFK01003008.1_pt1 | contig 19664 bp, 28 predicted proteins | sample 5384121 | NCBI WGS metagenome assembly VOFK01 (sample SAMN12384730, study PRJNA508395) | human gut metagenome | isolation source: healthy gut J | host: Homo sapiens
CCACACCGTTGTTTGCGGCAAGTTTCCTCCTCATAATCTGCCGCTGTTCCAGATCCTCCGGCAGCCATTGTTCCATCTGCTCTCTCGTCAAATACAGTGGAACTTTATTGCAACACTTTCCTGGGGGAGTTTCACCGTTACGATGTTACTTCATGGCTGGTGATAGATTCCACACCATCTATGGCAAGAAGTTCCTGACGAAGTTCTTTCTGTCAATGGATTTTTCCCGTGCGATGGCAGGCAATCCTTCCGCGCCTCCCGAATCCATCCAGCTGACCTCACAGTTTTCAGTGATCTCCATGTTTATCGCCATCTTTCGACCGATGTAAAGCAGTAGCAGCGGGCTGTTACCAAAGAAAACACATCGTCAATCCCAAAGATACCAGTGAGCGATCGTCTGTCTCCGTCTGTGCCATAGAGAACGGCGTACGGTGGTTTTTCCGATCTTTTCCGGTCTGTCTTCATAACCACTGGAGCAGAGTACTGGGCCATGGATCAGGCGCATGAATGGACAGAAATACTGTCAGGCGCAAGTTTCCCTGTGCCAGACAAGGCAGATTGCCCATCCAGCTCCAATGCCGGGAGGTCATAAACCCACATACTCTCCAACCAGCGATATCGCAAAGAGATATCAACAGCAATCCTCCTGCCGCACGATCCGGGCCGTGATTCGTTTTGGTGTTGTCCAATCACTTTCGCGTCCATATCTCCGCATTTTTGCCCTTACGGAAATGAAAAAGATACCACGGCACATCACGCCGACTTAAAGCCCTGCATGCCATCGAAATAGTTGGAATCAGTAAAAAATCTGGTCACCAAGTTGGCAGAAAGGAATAACATCCGCCTTCCTGAGCTGCTCCAGCTCCATACTATCAGCAATCCAGTATAACGAAGCCGAAATTCAAAAACAGCTCTCCTGCGCCATCTCCACAAATGCTTCAGATACATAAAGCTGGAACATGCCGGAGTTTATCCATGATACCTGTATAGTCTTTTCCGTTTCCCAAATCCACCTCCCTATAACTCTGCCGACTTCTGCCGGGATTTCAAAAATAATCCAAGAAATGCCGTTCTACCAGAGGCTTCTTGGCAGCCTGCAGAAGTGTCCCAGTTGGCATCCACCCACTCCATCCAGTCCAACTCCACAGTTATTGAACGCTGTCACTCATAGCGGGCAGAACCATGAATTTTGGGAAAGGCCCCCCAGCGTTCCACTTCCGGCAGTCTTTCAGTCTTTCAATCGTATCACGGTCACAATTCACCACAACCGCCTGATACTGTCCCCCGAACGTCCGCCGCCTCCAGTTTTCTGTCACTTCCCGCTCCTGCACAAAAAATCGCTGCCATCAAAGCTGCCGCCAGAGCAATCGTTTTACGATCACAAACAGGTTGCGCCGCTTATTCTGTCTGAACAATACGTGACGCCAATTTTTAATGACCGGCCTGTATCATTTTCAAAAGGCAATGTCATGTTCGCCACCTCCTTTATCCAACGATTTTGCCATCCTCAATCCGCACGATACGGTCTGCAAGCTGGGCAATGGCATCATTATGTGTGATCATTACCAGCGTCTCGGTTAAATTCACGGCTTGTTCTCTGCAAAAGCCCTAGCACATCGGCGCTGGTACCCTTGCTGTCCAGGTTTCCGGTGGGTTCATCGGCAAGGACGATAGCGGGCTTTTTGACACCAGAGCGCGGGCGATAGCCACACGCTGCTGCTGGCCACCGGAGAGGTTGTTTGGCATATTCTTCAGCTTATCCTCCAGTGGCATGGACACCACATCCGCCATGAATTTCTGATCCACCGTATCCCCATCCAGCTCCACCGGCAGGACGATGTTCTCATGGACATTTAGGATCGGCACCAGATTGTAGTTCTGGAAAATAAAGCCGATATTGCGGCGGCGGAAGATAGTAAGCTTTGCTCATCGTTCATCTTCGCCAGCTCCTTATCCCGCACCATCACGCTGCTGGTGGGTTGTCCAGACCGCCCATCATGAAGCAGGTGGACGGACCGGTGCCGTGACCACCGCCACAAATTCGCCCTCCTCCACAGAGAAGTTCACGCCATCCAGGGCGCGGGTAATGTCTTCGGCTCTGTGCCGTAGTATTTTTCAAATCCGTTGTCTGCAAAAAATTTTCATAACAGTTACCTGCCTTTCTTAATTTGTTGCATATAGAGTAAAGGAGAAATGTTGCAGAATTGTCCTAAACGCTATAAAAATCCATGGTGAATTGCTTCAATTTTAGGACAATTCATTTTTCAACTTCGCAAAGGGAACCCTCTGGTGTCGCTTCCCCGTCAATGAAAGTAATCTGATGAATAGCGGTAATATTCTCGTTATATTCTTGCCCCTGACTTTCCAGATAGGCTTTGATTTCTGCCGGATCTGTAATGTCGTTTGCGGTATAATCGGTAAATGTAACCTGATGAACAGCCATAATATCGGCAGTATATTCACCGCCTTGCTGCTCAATGTAGCTTTGAACTTCAACGGGGTCAGTAATATCTGTAATGGTATATCCTCCGTTAACAGTGTTCTCTTTGTTTTCTTGTGCCAGTACTTCATTGTGGCTCTGCTACATGACAAGCTGTACATGGTATCAATAGCATCGCAGCAGCTATAAATGAAATCACCATCGTTTTTTTCATGGTCTTTGCCTCCCTATTTGGGGTGAGGACATAATTGTAAATCATGAATGTCCGCGAAATGTTACAATGCTCGGACATTTCAAAAATTCTTATGACAATTCCCGTATTTGATCTACCAGAGATTGTTTTTTATCTGCCGAATTGCGAAACACGAGAAAAGCATTTGGACAGCAAGCATCAGTATAAAATAACTGAACATTTCAACTGTCGGAAAATGATAGCTTACTTTTTCCAAAAATACTCATTGCACTAAAGACGGTGCAGAGAAGATACCCGATAAGAGTTCCGCATGATATGGAAAGAAGCAACACCTAATGTATAGAACAGGCCCTCTATCAATAACATTTTTGAAAGCTGTTTACTGCTCAAACCAACTGTTTGCAAAAACACCCAATTCTCGCTTCCGTGTCAAGATGTTTGTTATCAGTGTGTTTAGCAGATTGATAATGCCAAAAACCCCAATAAACATAATAAAAATGTAGACTGGCATACGATAGTTCAATAGTTTTTTCGTTGTATGCCTCTACCCAATCATTCAAGGTACTAACATAGAGGCTGGAAGTCGGTGGAATTATCTTTTGTATTTCATCTTTTGCGGCTGCCCATTTACTGTCATCTGTATCTACAATAAATTGATAATTGAGGTTTTCAATAGGAACGATCTTTGACAGCATTTCTAAAGGAATAAATAGCGTATCATATCCGCCATACGGGATATTCGCATCCACAATTCCCATTACTTTTTACTTCAATGTTTGTCCGCCAACTTCAATCAGAAGTTCGTCCCCAATCGCGGCATCCCACCCAAAAAGTTTCTTTCCACTGGTGGGCCATTTTCAATAATAATGCCATTATTATTAAGTAGTTCCTGCAAATCCGCTGTACCATCAATCAAATATTGTTCAAGCAATTTTTGAGAGCTTGGCGTATATGCGTCTGAAACAATCGGTTCAATATCTCCCGTTGGCATACGAACATTCAAAACGGTGCCTTGGTATTCTTTTTATTTCTTCCACACCATCTATGTCCAAAATGGATTCTCTAAAATCTTCTGTAAGCAGATTCGATTTTTGGAGTTCTGAATATTGTTCGCTGTTATGTGCCTGTGGCCCGTAATCGCCTAATTCAAGGCGAATTTCTCCGTAAGGAAAACTCCTACGCGCCATCGCTAAGGGATCAATGGAATTAAAATATGCAGAGCTTGCCATCAGCAAAATTCCACATACCCCCTAACGACAGGATCGTTAAAGCGGTTTTTCTTTCTGTTCCTCGCAAAATTAAGGAACGCTAAATTTTTTCGCGGATAGAGAACGATGTAACACTTTTGTACTGTTTGACATTACATCATTATTTGCCCGCCATATAACGGACTGCTTCAATAGGCGTAACATGAGCAGCAATTTTGGCTGGCTTAATTACAGCAATCATAACGCATAGATACACAAACAGAGCTGTGACAGCGGCAATTACAAATACCATTAAAGTGTTCCAGCCTTGCGGGACAAGGACATATCCCGCTATTGCACCGGCTAATATTCCAATCGGAATAGCAATTCTGGAAAGATGAAATCCCTCTCTAAAAACGATTCTTTTCATCTGTTTTCCAGTTGCCCCTATTGTCCGCAGTTTTCCATATTCTTTTGTTTTTCTGGCTATGGACACATAGAACAGACTGTAAATAACAAGGGTACACGCCAAAGCGATAATAAGACTGATAAATGCTATTACAGTGATATATTGACTGCTTCTCTGTTCAATGAGAGAAAAAATAATATGTTGAAAACTGCATTTGCTCCGGCTGTATTTCCAATTCTCTGCACAATGTTGATAATTCAGCTTGTATAGCAGCCTTAGACCAACCATCAGATTCATTCAAACGGATATAAGCGGAGTATGCCGGTTCGCTGATCTTGTTTTCAATATAGGACTGCGACACGAATACGGAATAATTTGAATTTTCGACAGGCAAAATACCACATAAGGTATAATCTTTTTCTCCATCTCCCAGATTTAACGATATAGTATCGCCTATGGATTTGGACAATCCAGCTCTATCAAGAAACGCCTTTGTGATAGCAATTTCATTTGTAGATTTGGGCAATTTTCCTCTAAATCAGGATATTTTGCTAATTTCATTAGTATTTCATCTATTGAACGAACGGTTAATTTGTAGTCCCCATAAGATACTAAACCCAATAAATGACTTACCCCCACTTGAACCCTATCGTCATTTACTAAGTGCGGAATGGTATCATTATCGACTTCATTGATAATTGCTTGATAACGCCCAGCCGCATCATTTAATGATTTTCGCTGAGAAGCAAAAAAATACAAGGTCGTTGTCATTATCAAGCAGGTAGCTAAGGCAATCGTAATGATAATGAGGATGTTTCGACTTTTATCTGCTTTTAAGTTTCGTTTTGCCAACTTCTTTACAATGATACGGGTATCATTTTCAAATGGTAATGTCATAGTCATTCACTCCTTTCGCTGTCATCCTAACCCCCAAATGTTGCAGAAATATCCCAAAGGCTCAACAGTTTTAGGGTGAATTGCTTCAATTTTAGGACAATTCATTTTCGTGTGTCTTTTTTATAAAGCCGGATAGATATAAAGCAAAACCATTGCTAACTGAATTACAACAAAAAACAGCGTCAGCCAAACGCTCTCATAATAAAAATATCTGTCCAGAAGATCACCAGATCTACCAGAGCCACCACACCAGCCGACCATCTGATTTTTTTCTTGGAAAGAAGTGCCGGAGCAGCAGAACAACAACGACCGGCGGGATCAGCAAGCAAGCGGCATTGATGAGTAATGTCTTTGTGATTTCCATAAGGCCACCTCCAATTTCATGATGTTGCTGTCAGCATAAATCCCAAATGTTGCAGAATTGTCCTAAAATCCATTGTCCTCTAAAAATTTTTTTTCACAAAAAAGGCAGCCTGCCAAAACAGACTGCCTCAGAATTATTTTATGGGCAGGAACACGGAAAAAGTTGATCCTTCCCCAACTTTAGACTCGACGGTAATATAGCCGCCCTGCATGGTAATGATCTCACGGGCAAGGTATAAGCCGATTCCGACTCCATCTATATCATGCACCGCTTCATCCCGATAGAAGCGTTTGAAGATCGTGCCCTGAGAATGTTCCGGGATGCCTCTGCCTGTATCCGTCACATCTATCCTCAAATACATTTCCCAATCCCGTACCCTCACCTGGATGCTGCCACCGGCAGAGGTGTACTTTTTACCGCATTATCCAGAATGTTAAACAATGCTTCGGAAGTCCAGCGGCTGTCATGGGATATTGTCAAATCAGATGGGCAGTCCACCGACATTGGCTGATCTCTTTTTGTTCCATCGGAGCCAAAACACCATTGATGGCGCTCACCAGCGTATCCCCGATCACAGCATCTTGTTTCTCCAGCGTAATGACACCCGTTTCCAGACGGGAAGTTTTCACCATTCCCTGAATGAGAAAATCCAGTTTATCCAGCTGTGTGCCTGTGGCCTGCAAAAACTCCCTTGCGCTTTTCTTCTGTCAATGGCCTTGTCAGCATCGTATCGTTGATTAGCTTCAAATTTGCGATGGGGGTTTTGGTCTGGTGGGAAATATCCGATACCAGGGATTGCAGTTCTTCCTTTTCTCCCTCTGCCATGTGTCTGGTTTTCTGCATCACATTATAGAGTCGTTCCAGACGATGGCTGATCCGAGACAGCAGTGTTTCCGCTTCATAGTCTACCTGGGGCCGGTCTGTACTGTCCATCATGTGATCCAAGGTCTGGCACAAACCATCGGTGAACAGAGAAAGTTTCTTTTGAAAATAGTGCAGAAAAAACCATGCCCCAAATGATAAAATGCAGCTGTCAAAATAATGCCGCAGATGACAACACGCACATCTTTCGTCAACAAGGAAAAAAATCAACAGCAGCAATGCGGCAGTGAGCAGAGTCCCCGCCACAATTTTTTCTCAAAAATGCCCTAACGGATAAATTTTGCAGCCTCATCGAGGCTCACCGCCAATCCACTGATAGCCCATTCCATAAGCTGTCTTAATATATTTCCTCTCGTCTGTTTCGATTTTTTTTGCGGATACGGCTGATGATCGTCGTCAGCGTATGCTCATCCACAAAGTCTCCATCAATGTCCCACAGCTTCTCTAAAATCTGCCGCTTGGTCAGGATAATCCGGGGGTTCTTCACGAACAGGAACAAGGTGCGGTATTCCTTTGGGGTGAAGTCCAGCGGTTCCCCGGCAAGAGACGCCCGCTGCTCGGAAAAGTCGATTTTCAAAAAGCCATCATCAAACAGATCATGCCGGGGCGTGCGTAGTTCTAGATTTTGGCAAAGACCGCCGCCACTTTTTTGCAAAGCACCGTCACAGAAAAATGGTTTGGTCACATAATCCGCACCGCCGACTTCATATCCCTTGAGCATATCGCTCTCCTTATCATTGGCTGTGATAAAGATGATATAGGTATGCTGACCGCGATTCCGGATTTCTTCACACAGATCCAGTCCGCTGCCATCGGGCAGGTTAATGTCCAATAGTGCCACATCAAATTCATTTTCGCGCAGCTTTCTTACCGCGCTGTCAAAATTAAAAACAGAAATGACCTCATATCCATCAGAGGTCAGATTGTATGCCAATGTCCGGTTCAAAAGCTGATCGTCCTCTACAATTAGAATCTTCTTCAAGACCTTCACTTCCTTCCTTATTTTTCAGCTATACTAATAAGATAAACACCAAATGTTACAGAAATGTCCTAAATCTAAAAAAAATCAAAAACATTTTTTTTATTTTTCCTTACTATCAACATTGTAACATAGCTCATCAAGGATACAAACTGCACTTTTTCTATTCCTCTCACAAAATCGGCATAATCGTATCTGTCAACAGGTATAATAAGGTTATTCCTTTGTGCAAATCGGCACGATAGAATATATTTGAGGTGAACGATTATGCCGATTGATGATTTGACCGCTTTGGGGCAAAAAATGCGGGAAGCCCGAAAGAAAAAAGACCTGACACAACAAGAACTTGCGGATCTGAGCCATGTATCTATCAAGCAAATTGCAAAAATAGAAAAAAGGAAAAATAAATCCATCTTATTTGATTTTGAAGGCGTTGGCAAAGGTTCTGCCGATCTCTCTGGACACTCTGATCAATCCAGATGTTTCTCCAGAAGATGAGGGAGCCACTCAGATGAAGATACTTTATTGCAACTGTCCGTCAGAAATGCGTGAAACCCTCTTGCGCCATACGCAGGAGACCGCGAAAGAACTAACAGAACTATCCGAGAAATTTGAAACGAATTGAGCCGGTGAGTGAAATTTGACTGTTTCCTCACTGGCTCCTTTCATTTCCGGGTAAAAAGAGGCAAGCAATGCCGGTGTTAATACACACCGACCCGCAGAGCGCAAAATCCCTCCGTGATTTTCCTCTCCGCTTGCTTGTTGAGGGCAGCGCCCCCAATCCCCCTTGAACACAGAATTTCATTCTGTGGCTGCGCGTTCTGCGAACGCTTTTGACCAGGACCAGCTTACCGCTGGCCGTGGTCTTTTTCTTTTTCAACATCCTGTTCTACCTCCATTTTCAGGACCCGATCCACATTGGCCTTTGCCGTTAAAAGCTCCCGCATTTCTTCACGGGAACGCCGGTACTCGGCATAGGTCTTTTTCTTTTCTTCCAGCAATTTCGCATACTCTGTCTGCAACTCTTTGACCTTGGGCAGCTTCTTGACGCCCATCTCATCAAAGGCATTCTTAGCAGCCTGGTGGAGCAGAATTTCTTCCTCATGTTCCTCCCGGAATTTCTTAGAGTAGCCGGCCTTGCGGTATGCCACATAGACCTCACGGGTCTTGGCATAATTTACGATGTGAGTACGCAGAACAGCGATCTCTGCCATGCGCTTTTCAGCCGCTTTGATCTGCGCCGAAAGTTCATTGTGATGTGCCGTGGCAGCCGCAGCCTTTTCTTCCAAAACCGCATACTCCAGCAGGTTATGCTCTGACAGGTAATTCATGGTCTGTGCCATTTGTTTCAGATTGAAAACCTTAGCCCATCGAGCATAGCCAGCACCTTTTTTCCAGCCTGCAATTTTGCCTGAATGTCCACCAGCAGATTGACCTTCGGCAGCTCTGCCTGTGCGACCACTTTCTTTCGTGGGGTATGCGCTTTCTTCCCAGAGAGAACCGCCTGCAAATCTTCCAATCCATATCCTTCGCCCAGGCTGTCCATACGGGCGGCTTTTTTTTCCCAACCGGAGAGCTTCAGACGATACGATTTTCCACGCTTTGATACCTCACAGCCGGACTCTTGTAGCAGCTTCAGCAGCGCCTCAAAAGTTAGCAGGACTTTGTGATAATGCGTTGTCAATCGTCACACGCAGCAGCTCTCGGTGAGAGGGCTTTGCCTGATCGCCCAGCCATTTGTTATAGCTCTTTCCGTGAGGTTTCGGATTCTCTACAATGGACAGTCCGTTTTCGACGCAGATGGTGTCACTTAACTGTCGGACTGCCTTGGTGCTGCTCCAAAAGTTTCGGAATTTCCGGTCATATTCTAAGCTAACCGATGACCAGATAATGTGATTGTGAATGTGCGATTTGTCTATGTGAGTACAAACCACAAAGGCATGATTGCCTTTGGTAAAACGCTTGGCAAATTCCACACCCAGCCGGTTAGCTTCTTCCGGAGTAATCTCGCCGGGGCGGAAGGACTGGCGCACATGATAGGCAATCACATCATCCGCACCGCGCACTCGTCCGGTAGCGGCAAGGTACTGCCGCTTTGCCAGAAGGAACTCTGCATCCGCAGTCCGGCTGTCACACGCATAGCCGGTAATGAGCCTGCCTTTATCTGTTTTTTGCGGGTTGGCCACATAGTCGATGATGTCACTGATCGCCCGACTTTCTGTGCGGCCTTTGCCGACATGAAGCGGCATGATTCTTGTGGTTGCCATAGAAGGGGCCTCCTTTCCGAAAAGAAAACGGCCTGCCGTAGCAGACCGCTTTCACTATTCTATAAAACTTTCTTCATCGAAAAATTTGAACTTATCATCTTCTAAATGTTTTGGTGGAAATCTCATTTCATATTGCTCTTGTGCTAATGCACGGACATCAGGCCTCCTATCCTTTAATCGATTTTTCAGCCAGGATAACTGCTCTTTCGATAGCCCCCATGGAAGATTCAATAGACGATTCAGTGTCATCAGTTCAGCCTGCTTTTTCTGCTGGTAGCGAAGCACAGGATTTACAAATGTGGGCTGCATGACCTTTGCCTGAAAAAATTTTTCGTTGGCTTTGTATTCGCCACAAATTTTACAATAGTGTCCATGCTTTTTCATACGCTGATGCCCTTCTCGCAAAGAACATATAACCTGTGAATTGCTTTCATAATCACATCCCATTCAAATCAGAAGCATAAGAAAACTTTTTACAGTATGCCTCCCAAAGTTTTTGCATAACTAAATCATTTTCCACTTCGTCAAAAAACTTCTTCAGCCTGGTTAAGATACTTCTCCGATCCCCGTTTATGAGCAGTTGCCAGAAGCGCATCATGTAAAATTTTCGGGTTCAGCGTAGTTCCATGCAGCTGTTCTAAAAATGTAAATATCGTAGAAATCTCTCATACGGGTATTGGTTGTGGCCCTGGTAATAATGGTTTCCAGTTTTTCTGCCAGCACAGTTTCTAAATTATAAGCCCAAATATCAATGGAGCGATCTTCCAACATAAGTTTGAATGAATACCGAACCTCTCTTGGAGTAATTGCATCTCCCGTAGAAATATCAATTTTCAAAGGGGTCACTACCCCATCGAATGTTGTACTCATGCTGACTCGAATGAATACCTGGATACTCTGCTTCATCCATAATCTCCGAAATACTTTTTAGCTGGAATTTAACACCATCATCAATCGGAACAGTTACGATTGATGAAATTAGATTCTCAATATCCTCCACATTGACATTGGCTCCTTTTATTGTTGCATCTAAATCCATCGTAGAACGAGCATCCAATCCAACCATAGCTGCTACCAACATACCACCCTTCAAGATAAACTTATCACGATATTCAGAAAGAGAAATACGCTCCAAAAACGCTCCATCATGTAGTTCCTCATTAAAATCTGAGCATCTGCGGATTTTTTCTCTGGAAAAGGTTTCGTATTAAATCTTTAAGCTGTCTTGCTGTTGTTATCATTATAGAAGTACCTCCAAATACTGTCGTAAAATTTTTTCCACCTTGAACATCCCAGCATATTGCATTAAAGCTCGCAGGTTCTTATCTTTTTTTCTACGGGCATAAGATTTTAGCGCTCCCTGAAAGGTCTGAATTTCAATTCTGCTGCGGCTTCTGAGCAAATCACAGATCGTCCGCTCCATATCATAAACCGGCACCGTCTGTCCGAACGGAGTTTTCGCTGTTGTAAGTCCTACATCATGTAAGCCTGCTTTAATCGTAAAAACTTGAATGCCTTCTGCTTTCATTTTGCTTGGATTGCATCCAGTTTTGACCGTAACTGTATATTCTATTGGTTCACGGTCTGTCAGATCGTGAAAAAAATAAAGCTGTTTCATGTGAAAATACTGCTTGTTCAAATCGCAAATGAAGCAGATACATGGCATCCACCCAGGAATCTTTGGCCAGATAAATCCCATGTGCGACTCTATCCAAATCTCGTGAACGCACATAATCATAAAATACCGGCTTTGAAATTCCAGAAGATACGACCTGTGATGATCGTAGCATTCCTTCTTGTGCTGTTAACATCTGATCCAGCTGTTCAAATTGTCCCATCATATCACTTCCTTTCGCACTAATATTATACGCGATATTAGTTCAAAAAAAGTAAAGTCGTGGATATATAGTTCCTCTTCCCAAATTTAACAGACGGTGTTTGGCATTTTGTGGCTTTGCGTATTTTTTATCCATAAACCCTATCCTGAATCGCAAATTTCAAACTCTGCACCTTGCCCAGTAACCAAATCGCAGCCAGCGGCAGTCCCATAGGGGCTAATCAAAAAATGCCATGACTAAAAGGATCACACCGTTCTGCGGAGAATAGGTAAGCAGCACAGCCACGCCAAGTAGAGCAATTACAGTGCTGAGCAGGCCAAGCACCAGACCGGATATGTAGATCAGCCCCGTGCAGAGCCAGACAAAAAAGCGTCAGCACCAAAATGACCGGTGCAGTTACGATCATCAGCAGGCATTTCAAAATCTTCATCCCAATTCCTCCTTCCAGCGGTCCAGATACCGTTTGCACAGGGTATCCGCTTCTTTTTATATCATCTTCCGTCAGTTCCCGTCTGCCTTTGGTCAGTTCAATCTCCAGATAAGTCCGGTAATCATCGGATAAGAGGTCAAACAGTTCCCTGGGAGTATGGCACACTTCGCCGGTGCAATAGTGAAAGTCCTGGTCAAACTCAACCCTTACACATCCATGACGGCTGATATAAACTTCGATGGTCTTATCTGCGGCCAGATAGTCTGCAAAAATCTCCAACACTTTTTCAAATGTCAGCATCTGTTTTCACTCCTTTGCTTCTATTCTATTTCATATTATCCGGTATGGACAGGCAAAAGACAAGGATACCGGTAGAGTAGGCGGATGAAAATTTCATCCGCCCCTCATCAAACCGTGCATGAGGTTCTCCCTCACACGGCTTTCCGACATTCTTCTTTCTACAGCATTACGTCATGCTCTAGCCATTTTCTTTAATCCTTTTTCGTAAATGCTATTTCTAACAAATCCCACTCTTGACATATGTTTACGCCTTTGGTGTTTCTTGTTATACCATCTTGTAAAGGTGCAGATAATGTACCAGTCTAGTGCCTGCATCCATTTCTCATTTGTTTTGGTGGAATAATAATTCTTCCAACCTATGATTTTCGGATTTAGATTCTTTATTAAATCCTCTTCCTTTGCAACTAGCAGACTTCGTCTGTTTACATTCCTCTTGACTTCGGCTTTCATTTTCTTCATGGCTTTTCTGCTTGGGTACTGATAAGTTTCCTTATACAGTTGTCCTTTGCGTGTTTCCGTTGTCATTCTTCTGTGGTGCATTCCAAGAAAGTCAAATCCCTCTTTTCCGTCCCACATGCTGACAATCTTTGTTTTTACTGGGTGTAGCTTTAAATCCAGTTTTGCCATGATGTACTGCAATAAGTTCAGTGCGTGATTTGCACTTTTCTTATTCTTGCAAATGATTACTGTATCATCTGCGTACCTTACAAGAATACCGTGAGTAAGTCCATACTTTTCCCACAGTCTGTCCAGTGTATTTAAGTAGATGTTTGCCAATAACGGAGATATAACTGAACCTTGGCTTGTTCCCAGTTCGGAAATTGTCAGTACATTTCCGTATAATACTCCTGATACTAACCATTGTCTTATCAGCTTCAATATCCTACGGTCTGATATTCTCTGCTCTGCCAGTTTCATCAGTTTATCTTGGTTTACGTTATCAAAAAACTTCTCAATATCTGCGTCTACTACATAATAGCCCTTGTTGTTACACGCTTTCCTTACCACTTCCAGTGCTTGCCTGGCACTTCTTTTCGGTCGGAATCCATAGGAACAATCTCTAAAGTCAGCTTCGAATACTGGCTCTATTGCTATCTTGGTAGCCATCTGCACAATTCTGTCCTTGACTGTTGGTATTCCAAGAGGTCTTTCACTTCCGTCTGGTTTTGGTATCATAACTCGCTTTACTGGGGATGGTTTATACTTTCCATCCATCAGTTCCGATTTGATTTCTGACAGGTATTTTTCAATTCCCATCTCTTCAATATCTTCGATTCCGATACCATCTACACCACTGGAACCCTTGTTAGCTTTTACCCGTTTCCATGCTTCAAAGAGTACATCATCACGATATACCTTATCGTAAAGTGCATGAAATCTTCGGCTATCACATTTCTTGGCTGTCAGATATAGTTTGTTTTGAAGTTGTCGAACTTTTTCCTTGGAGTTGTTAGTCTGCATGACATTCTCTCACTCTTACCCTCTCTACAAACATGAATGAAGCAAGGAACCTTCCCATAGACTGCGTTTTCTTGCACAGTCATTATTGGTACTATGTTCCTCTCCGACTCCCTCCCATCAGAAATACGATTTCGCCAAGCTTATACGCTTTCTTTTTACCTTTCGGTGATGGGTAGGGTCTCTCCAGTTCCGAACCACACTTTTCATACATACCGTTTCCTATATACCGAGGGATTCTTCCGTGCTGTTTTCCAGTTTCTCCGCACGTTCCATGGTTTTCGCCTATTTTGCCAAGGTTCAGCTTCCCTTTGCTCTCTTTCAGAGACCTTTCTAACGATACGGCAGAATTCACTTTATGTTACGGTCTGCATAATTGCTCGCCCCTCTTACCGAGGTTACTTTATCCACTCGCTTAGTACCCTGCATTACTGCAACGCACCGAGTTTAGCTACACGGCTCACTGGCGATTACCGTGACCGGACTTACACCGGCAAGTGTGGTCCAGCTTCGCTGGACACGCAAAAAGAAAAAGCGGAGGAAGGTGCGGCGAAGAAACGCCGTTCCTCCCCTCCGCAAATGGAGTATCTATCCCTGTTATGAAAGTTTAGAAAGCTGTGTAAGGATTTCCTTCACGCCCTCCCATAACTGCTCCTGCCGCTGGGATATATCCTCCAGATCGGCATCATAAACCCGCCCGGTCTCATGCACTTTGCGGGTTAGCTGGTTCAAGTTGTTGCTGGAATATCGCATAAGGGAAACCAGTTCTTTCAGCTCCGGTAAATCCAGCTGCACCACATAGCCATCCACAGCCATCTTCCGCAGATAGGCACTCAGGTTTTTTCTGTCCCCATATTGCTGCATTTTTGACGGATCAATTCCAATTCTTCTGCGGACACCCAAAAACAAAACCGGAACATCCCGCTTACGCTTTGTCATAGTTATCGCTCCGGCTCTCGTTTCTTCGGGGCGGCAGGCTTATGGACAGGCAGCTCCTGTTTGAGCTTATCCCGTACTGAGGGACGGGACGGTTGCGTTCCTTCCCCTGAGTACGGCTGCGCTGCTGTTCTTCACGCACCAGATCAATAAAGCCATCCAGCACAGCAGGGTGGCTGTTCAGACATAACCACAACGGACAGTTTCGGGATTATCGTTGGGAATGGTCTTAGCCCATTCTTTGTTGCGTCGGGAGTAGCGCCCATCCCAGTCCTGAAGCTGGACGGTGTTGGCCAGAACCAAAGCCACACGCTCCATGCCATAGATCTCGATCACACCCTTTGCCGCATCGTGACTGAGATACATTCCGTCGAAGTGTTCCCGCACCGCCGCTTCAATGGACTCCTTGCATTGGAGATTTACATTGTTGAAAGCCCGGTACTGCTCCAACTCCCCATGTTCTCTCGCATAGGCGGCAGAATGGGGATAGACCGGTGTTGTTCGCAGTTCCTCTTTGGCTCTGCACATATCATCGGCACGGTTCTCAATGCTATCCTTATTACATCCATATAGCCGGTCTCCAGCTTTCTCAAAGTAGTGGTACACATCTGCCAGCGGCGAGGGAGATTCCAAAAGCGCCTCTGCCTGGGCATCGGTCAGCTCCAGTTCCTCCATCGCCATCACGATGTCCTCACGGATGGTGTACTCATAGGTGTGGTGCAGAATTTCTTCCGGGGGCTGGCTTTTCAGCCAGTCCCTGTATTTGTCCTGCTCAGCGGCCATCTTTTCATAAAGGGCCATATTCAAATCGTTGGTATTCATGTTATCGCACCTCCTCATGCTGTTTTGGTTTCTTGTCTGTACTGCGGGGCGGCACCGGGCGTTTCAGATGATCCAATACCGAAGGCCCGTGTGCTTTTGGCAACGACAGCTTCATCGTGTGCCGGTCCCTTTCCGTCGATGTTGAGCAGGGTATCCAACTCCACCAGACGGGCGTTTTTGCTTCTCAGTTCTTCTTCATAAATGAATGGCTTTCCAACTTCCTCCTTTGCGGCAGCCTGCTGCTGATAGAGGTTATCCAGCTGGGCCTTTGCCGCCTCCAGACGCTGCGGCATCTGGGCGAGGGCATTGTCGATACGGGTAAGGTTTCCGCGCGGGTCTGTACCAAGGGTTGCCCGGTGGGTCATCTGTCCTTTCAGCAGGAGCGTATATTCCTGTTTCCAAGCGGAAAACTCCACGGACATGGCATAGCCCCGGTAGCTGCCGATCTGCACCGGATCGGAGGTTTTGACCTCCTTGCAGGCATCCAGCAGGGCTGCACCGGCATTTTCTTTGTCGGTCAGCACATCGCCCCGGATCTCCATACCGGCAAAGCCATCTGCCGGGTGCGGGTGAGCTGCCAGAAACCTCCATGTCAGATTCAAAGCCCTTGATAAAGCCCTTTGTGCTTTTCAATCTCCTCCGGGAAAGTACTTCAGCAGCTGGTCCTCCAGACGATACTGCTTGCTCTGGTGGTCGGCTTTCATCAGCTTCAGGCGGGATACTTCCACATCCAAATCCATACGCTCTTTGATACGGGGGTCTCCGGCACACAAAGCCTTGATCTCTGCAAAACTGAGGGCGGTTTCATCCACATCATCGCAGGAGCGCACCGGCGATTTAGAAGTCATGATCTGGGAAATGAATTTCTGCTTATTCTCCACCGTCTGCCAGAGGTAGGCATCAAAGGTTCCCTCGGTCACATAGCGGTACACATGGACAAGAGGATTCTGGTTGCCCTGGCGCTCGATACGACCCTTGCGCTGGGCAAGGTCTCCCGGCCGCCACGGGCAGTCCAGGTCATGCAGTGCCACAAGGCGGTCTTGCACATTGGTGCCTGCGCCCATCTTTGCAGTGCTCCCAAAAGGACACGAACCTGACCGGTACGGACCTTAGAGAACAGCTCCTTTTTCCGCACTTCGGTATTGGCTTCATGGATAAAAGCGATCTGGTCGGCAGGCATTCCCTGAGCAATGAGTTTCTGGCGAATATCGTCATATACCGTAAAGCCCGGTTCCTGCTCTGGCAGAGGCACAGCGCCTTCCAACCCGTGAAGCAGCGGATTATCCAGCGTTTTCGCCGCCTTGCTTGCAGGAGCTTTTGCCTGTGGTGTAGAAATGTCGCAGAACACCAGCTGGGTCAGCTTGTCAGCTTCGCCGTCCCGCCAGATATGCATGATGTTGTCCACGCACTGATTGACCTTTGTGCCAGGTTCGTCCGGCAGCATCTGGTTGACGATCCTCTGGTCAAGCCCCAACTTACGGCCATCCGAGGTAATCTTGAGCATGTTATCCTGGGACGGGTCAACAGTTCCGCTGTGTACCAGCGATGCCCGTTCCGAAAGAGCCTTGACCATTTCCTGCTGATGTTCGGTAGGCTGCGCCACGATGTTGTGGTACTCCACTTCCGGGGTAGGGAGATTTAACTGATCGGCAGTCTTGATGTCGGCCACTTCTTTGAACAGGTTCATCAGCTCCGGCAGATTAAAGAACTTGCTGAATCTCGTTCTTGCCCGGTATCCGGTGCCCTCCGGTGCCAGCTCCAAAGCTGTGACGGTCTCTCCAAATCGGGAAGCCCAGCAGTCAAAGTGGGTCATGTTCAGTTCTTGCAGGCGGTCATACTGGAGATACCGCTGCATGGTGTAAAGCTCGGTCATGGAGTTGCTGACCGGGGTTCCGGTTGCAAAGATAACGCCACGGTTTCCGGTAATCTCGTCCATATAGCGGCACTTGGCAAACATATCGGAGGATTTCTGCGCGTCCGATGTGGATAAACCTGCCACATTCCGCATTTTTGTGTATAGAAACAGGTTTTTATAGTTGTGGGCCTCGTCCACAAACAAACGGTCCACACCCAGCTGCTCGAAGGTTACCACATCGTCTTTTCGCCCCTCGGCTTGCAGCTTTTCCAGTCTGGCTTCCAGAGACTTTCTGGTACGCTCCAGCTGCTTGACGGTAAAACGCTCGCCGCCGCTGGCCTGCACCTCTGCGATGCCCTCGGTGATCTCGTCGATCTGCTCATAGAGAAGCCGTTCCTGACGCTCCCGGCTGATGGGGATACGCTCAAACTGGCTGTGTCCCATGATGATGGCGTCGTAGTCACCGGTCGCAATACGGGCGCAGAACTTCTTGCGGTTATGGGTCTCAAAGTCCTTTTTGGTTGTGACTAAGATGTTGGCAGAAGGATAGAGGCGCAGAAACTCCGACGCCCACTGCTCGGTCAGGTGGTTTGGAACCACAAAGAGAGATTTCTGGCACAAGCCCAGGCGTTTGGCTTCCATAGCAGCGGCCACCATCTCAAAAGTTTTACCTGCGCCTACTTCGTGTGCCAACAGGGTATTTCCGCCATACAGCACATGGGCGATGGCGCTTTTCTGGTGTTCCCGCAGGGTAATGGCCGGGTTCATGCCCTCCAAAAGTGATATGGCTGCCATCATATTCACGGGGACGGGTAGAGTTCATTTCCTCGTTGTACTGGCGCACCAAAGTCTGGCGGCGCTCCGGGTCTCTCCAGATCCAGTCCCTAAAGGCTTCTCGGATCGCCTGCTGTTTTTTGAGCCGCCAGGGTGGTCTCCTTGGCGTTCAGTACGCGGCGCTCTTTTCCGTCTGCGTCCTCTATGGTGTCATAGATGCGGACATCCCGCAGGTTCAGGCTGTCCTCTAAAATCTTGTAGGCATTGGCACGACTGGTCCCATAGGTGGTATAAGCTGCCACATCGTTGTAGGATACAGAAGATTTCCCCTTGATCTGCCATTCAGCAGTAAAGGAGGAATAGTTGACCTCGATACTGCGCTGGAGATAAAACGGGGTGTTGAAGGTCTCGTACATAAACTGCTGGATGTACTCTTTGTCGATCCAGGTGTTGCGCCCAGACGCACCTCAATTTCCGAAGCGTCCAGGTCTTTGGGCTGGGCAGCGGTAAGGGCTTCCACATTGACTGCAAAAGAAGGGTCCTGCTGTGCCGCCCGCTGTGCCTGACGCAGTTTGCGGCGTACATTGCCGGAAAGGTATGGCGAACATGGCTTTGATTTTTTCGCTGCAAGGCCCCGATTACAAAGGGCTTTGTGATGTAGTCCACCGCGCCCACCTCATAGCCCCGTATCTGGTCGCTCTCCTGATCGTTGGCGGTCAGAAAAATTACGATGGTGTCCGGGTGCTGGGGCTTTATCAGCTTGCACAGCTCAAAACCGTTCCCGTCCGGCAGGTTGATGTCCAGCAGCACCAGATCAAATTCCCGCTGGCGGATAGCTTCGGCTGCGGTTCTGGCATTTAGGGCAGAAGTCACGCCGTAGCCATCTGCGGTCAGGTTATAGGCCATCATCTTATTCAAAAACTGTCGTCCTCGACAATTAAAATCTGCTTCATATATCCTCACTTCCTTTGCTTTTTGCAGATAGTATAACAGGCAAATGTCCGCGAAATGTTACAGCGGACGGATTTTTCAAAAAAAGGGTTTCTTCCTTATTATAGGATAGCCCACTTTACAATACAATGCTCAAACTATGAACAATAAAGTTTAGCAATAATGCGCTTTGCATCATTTCGCCAATCACCCATGAACTATAAAATGTATATGGGTGATGCAGAATGGCGAAAATTGAGGACTGTCCCGGCTTTGAAACGTTCGAGCGGATGTCAAGGCAGCTCGAAAGGCAAAACAACTTTCCCGCAGTGCGCTGGCTGACATGATACATTGTGACAGCCGGTATCTTGCGAACATCGAAAACGAAGGCACGCTGCCCAGCCTGCCGGTGGTGATTCAGCTGATAAAAAATATGTGGTCTGCCCGTGGAGCGGTACTTCAACCCGGAACTCATGCGGGAAGAAAGTGTGGAACGTCAGCGGGTCAGCCACAAGTTTGCAGCTTTGCCCGGAAGAATACTTACCCATCGTAGAAGGTGCCATTGACGGTGCCCTGCGAATCCATGAACAGGAAAAGAGCCCGCGTGTGTCTGATTGCCACACATGGTCATTGAGAGGATGCAAAAAGCGTCCTCTTATTTTTTTGTATTTTTGCGGGCAAAACAGGGATGTTGTGGTGTCAT
>VOFK01003223.1_pt1 | contig 19663 bp, 14 predicted proteins | sample 5384121 | NCBI WGS metagenome assembly VOFK01 (sample SAMN12384730, study PRJNA508395) | human gut metagenome | isolation source: healthy gut J | host: Homo sapiens
TCTGCACTGCAAATGAAGGACTCAAATATTCACATATTTAGCGAAAAGCGACTTTACATGTTATGGGAAACATTGTTATAATAGACGAAAAGCCAAAAAGCTGATTTTGATAAAAAAAGAACGTGAAAAACAGATGAAGTGCGATATGAAGGGAGAAAAGAAAAAATATCAAATTTTGCAGCGAGAGGTGTGAAGATGGAAGAAAAAAAAGCGCTGTTAAGATTATGCTCTTTCGGCTGCATCATTTATATGTTTAATTTACGGGCTTTTTATTCCACTCCCAAATCTTTATAAGTTCTCGGAGCCGGAACAGAAGGTAACGGTTTGCGATCCTTCAGCTCTTGTAGAATTACTTCAATAGCTTTATTCAACTGCTGGTCTTCACCTGACTGTTCTTTTACCGGATCATTATCAATCAGAATATCAGGGTCTACTCCATGATTTTCTACTATCCATTGACCGGTCTTTGCATCATAATTGGTAAAGAACGGAACACGCACATCCGTACCATCCATATAAGGTAACGGACCACTGATACCGACAATGCCACCCCATGTACGAGTACCGATAACTTTACCGATTTTATTTGCCTTGAAACTCCATGGGAACAAGTCACCGTCTGAAGCCGAGTATTTATTGATCAGCAATACTTTCGGACCCACTAGTGTTGCATCAGGAATGGTACCGATTTTAGTTGATCCACGACGCATGGTCAGGCGATAGGGTTCACGAAGCAAACGTTCGATAATCATTGGAGATACATTACCACCTCCATTGGCACGGTCATCAATAATCAAGGCTTCTTTATCGAGTTGGGGATAGAAGTAGCGGGCGAATTCATTCAGGCCGTCCGGTCCCATATCGGGAATGTAGACATAGCCTACACGGCCATTAGTTGCTTCTTCCACTTTTTTGATATTATTCTGTACCCAGTTATAATGATACAATGGGTATTCATTGTCTAATGGTTTAATGACTACTTTACGTGCTCCTTTACTTGATGCGGTACGGTTTATGCTTAGTTCAGTCAAGACATTGGCTTTGCCTGCCAGCAGACTGTAAATGTTATCAACAGTAGCTGTTGAAATGCCATCAATAGCTGTGATATAATCTCCTTCTTTTACTCCGATACCCGGTTCTGTAAGGGGAGAACGCAGTTTCTGACTGTAAATTGCACCCGGTAGAATTTTGTCAATACGGTAGAAACCACTCTTGTCACGACTCAGTTCAGCTCCCAGCAATCCCATTGGAATACGTTCGGGACCTTTTATTTCACCCGGATTCACATAAGCGTGTCCGCAAGCCAGCTCGGCAATCATCTCACCGATGATATAGTTCAAGTCCAGACGGGTTTTTGCATGGGGAACTAATACAGCATATTTTTCTTTAATTCCTTTCCAATCTGCTCCATGCATATTTTCCAGATAGAATCCGTCACGGAAAGCCCGCCATGTTTCATCGAATATCTGAGCCCATTCCTGACTGTAGTCAATGGGAGCAATCATGTCATCCAAGTTGACGTTCTCTTCCAATGAGGCTTTAGTGCATGGAAAATCACAGATATACAGATTATTTCCTTTAAAGAACAATGCTTTCCTATGATTGGCAGCTACATCCATATATGCTCCTTCGGCCACGGTTTCTTCTTTTGTTCGGTCAAATCATATACTTTGGTACTTCTACCACTGGCATACCACACTTTTTTACCGTCTGAATAGAAATTATCGTAGTTACCTGCTTGTAAAGGCAGTTTAATCAGTCTTCCGGGCAAGCCTTCCGGATCAATTTTAACTGCATTATTTGTGGCTTCCGTTTTTTTATTGACAGCATCAGTTGCCTGTTGTTCTATGCTGACCATTTCATCCGAAGGTAATAAAGGTGATGGCGTATCATTGGCGAGCATGGCCATATAGACTCCTCCCATACGATTATAGGCATGGTTCCACTCTGTCTGGCTGTAAATGGGATTAAAGTCCCTTTCAGAATTGAATATGAGGTACTTTCCATCTGTGCTGAAAACAGGTGAAGAAGAATTGTACCATTTTTCGGTTACCGGATATTCCTTACCTGAAGTCAGATGGTATACATAAATGACACTCATGTTATTAGCTCCGGATTTAGTATAGGTAATCCACTGGCTGTCTGGTGAATAGTTTACTTCATAGAACTCTCCTTCCGGATTCTGCATGACAGTCCGTTTCGCTTTTGAGGCAATATCAACTTCTACGATACGGTTTTTACGGTCGGTATAAAGTATTTTCTTGCTGTCCGGGCTCCACATCAGTTGGCGGATATAAGTATCATTGTTTTGGGTCAGTTGGATGGGATCACCCCCTTCGACAGATTGCAGCCAGATTTCAGTTTCACCGGTACGGTCACTGATATAGGCTATTTGTTTACCGTTCGGACTCCATTCTCCTTCCCGTTCATTGGCTCCCGGGGTGCGGGTGATATCACGGGTTACCCCTTTTTCGGCAGGGACATCGAATACCTCTCCGCGGGCAGTTACTGCCAGGCGGTGCCCATCCGGTGAAAGACTGGCGGCAGTCAGGTTATCTGCTACCCGTTTCATTTCTTTTCGGGCATAGATATTGTCTGAAGTCAGCGTGATGGAGATTTTTTCTGATTTGCGCGTTTTAGGATCCAGTTTATAGAGGTATCCTCCATGTTCGTAGACAATTATTTGTCCGTTACTGCTGGGGAATTTTACATCATAATCCGTATAGTGGGTTACTTTTTCAGTTTGTTTGGTCCGGATATTATAAACAAAGATATTCATGGTGCGATCCCGATCGGAAATAAAGTAGATTTCCTCTCCTATCCACATAGGGATAATATCTTGTGCAATATTATTGGTGATATTCTCTACTTTCTTGGCAGCCGGATCATAAATCCAAATGTCATCTGCCATGCCACCGCGATAATATTTCCAATTACGGAATTCTCGCATAACCCGGTTGTAAGCCAGCTTTTTTCCATCGGGGGAATAGCTGCAAAAACCTCCTTCGGGTAATGGAATCACTTCGGACATTCCTCCGTTTTTTGATATACTCCACAGCTTGCCATCGAAACCGTCACTGATACGATTGCGGTAGACTATGTTTTTCCCATCAGGTGTCCAAGTCATTATAATGTTATTGGGACCCATTCGGTCTCCTAAGTCATCCCGGCTGTTTGTTGCTGTATAGGTAAGCCGTTGGGGTTCGCCTCCATCGGTTGGAATCAGATATACTTCAGTGTTACCGTCATATTGACCGGTGAAAGCAATTGATTTTCCATCCGGAGAAAAACGTGCGAACATTTCATAACCGATATGAGAAGTCAGCTTTTGTGCTTCTCCTCCATTCAAAGGTGCTTTGTACAGATCTCCGGCGTAAGAAAAGACAATGTCGGAGCCATTGGTAGCGGGGAAACGGAGTAACCTAGCCTCATCGGCATGTCCGGTGAAAGCTGTTCCTGCCAGTAACAGGGAGAATAATAGCTTTTTGTTCATTTTATTTAGGGTTTGATTTTCGTCGGAAACAAAGTTAGGTATTATTCTTCAGATTATGAGCTGGAACTTATTTCTTTTTTCAGTTGATTATTACTAGAGTTTTTTAATAAGAAATAGTTTTATTGGCATGATGTTTTTAAGAAATGCTATATTTGCAATATTAATAGTCTTAATAAAGATGGATGCAAGTATAGTAGATAAAGATTTGATTGAAAGAATAAACAAAGGAGAAGAAAAAGCTTTTGAGGTTTTATATAATAGCTATTTTGTCTATCTCTGTGCTTGTGCTAATTCTTATATCTTTAACTCTGTGGAAGCGCAAGATATAGTTAATGAAACTTTTGCTAAAATATGGTATAGGCGTGGTGAGTTATCTTTTCCTATTCATGCTTATTTGATACGTGCTATTCAGAACGGGTGTTTGAATTACCTCCGTTCGCTTCACAGCCGTGAAAGAATTATAGATGAATACCGTGAAGCATTACTTGAGTATCAAGAAGAATTTTGTGCTTCCGAGTGTTCGCCTTTGCAAGAAATGGAATTAGCTGATTTGGAAAAATCAGTCCAAAATATAGTGTCTTCCTTGCCTGATAAATGCAGGTTCATTTTTGAGCAATATCTTTATTCCAATCTGACTCCTCAAGAGATTGCAGATAAAAATAATATTTCAGTCAATACAGTCAGAGTACATGTAAAAAATGCCATGGATAAAATAAGAGAAAAGGTGGGATCTAGAGTAGGGATTCTATTATTTTTTCTTTTCTAAAAAAAGAATGAAAAAAATCTGTTTTTGGCTTAAATGTTTTGTCTGTTGCTTGTGTATTATCTATAGTAGATAATTCCAAAGATATAAAATGAACAGCCAAATAGATGAATTTGAACGAATAATGCTGGATTATCTGAAAGGCGAAATCTCGTCTGAAGATATGCAGAAACTAACTATATTACTGAAAAGAGAGAATGCTTGTCGCGAAAAATATCGTGAAATAGCCCGTTCTTATGCATTGGCATCCTCTTCTTGGTTTGCACGCAGGAAAGAGCAAAACTTTGAGCAATTGTGTGATACATTGAATTTCTATTCTTCTCGTAAACATTCTTTTTTCCGTAAAATAAGCGTTTGGAGAAGCGTTGCTATATGGACTTTACTGATTGGTTGTAGTATAACATTCTTTTATTTATATCATTCGTCTAGTCCAGAAGTTCTTACTCCTTCTTATTGTCAGATTGAGGTTCCCCAGGGGGCCAGTTCGAAATTATTATTGCCTGATAGTACCATTGTTTTTCTGAATGGGGGGACGGTTTTAAAGTATGATGTTTCTTTGCAGCAGCGGACTGACCGGAAAGTTTTTCTTTCAGGTGAGGCTTATTTCAAAGTTTCTAGAAATATGCTCAAGCCTTTTATTGTTCATACGGGGGAATTGAATATAAAAGTATTAGGTACAACATTTAATGTGGCTTCTTATCCTGATGATGCGGAAATAAAAGTGAGCCTTGTGGAAGGTAGTGTGAATGTTTACACTACTTCAGATGCTAAAAAGAATATTCTTCTTTCTCCTGATGAGCAAGCTGTTTATAATAAAAATGATAAGGTATTGTCTATGAGAAAGATAGATGCGGTATCTCAAGCAGCATGGACTACAGGAAGACTGGTATTTGTTAATGAAAAGTTATTTGATATTTTGAAAACAATCGGGAAAAAATATGATGTACAGATACTTGTGCAGTCTCGGAAAGTGTATACTGAATATTTTTCAGGAAGTATAGATACGAATCTGACTTTGGATGAAATTCTTTCTTATTTAGATGTGGATAATAAGTTTATGTGGAGAAAGAAAGGAAAAACAATAGTTATTACAGACCGGTAACTGATAGATAAAAAGTACTGTGAAAAGTACATGCTTAAATAATTGTTAACTAAAAATTCTAAGTATGAAAAAAAACTTTTGTAAAGTTCGTAGGGGGCATTGCCTCTCTCTTGTATGGATAGTTTCATTTCTACTATGGGGAAATGTCACTATGGCCGCATTGCCTATTCAGGAGGCAAAACTTTCTATACAACAGCGTTCAGTGGCTTTGAGTCGGGTTTTTTATGAGATTGAAAAACAGACCGGCTACTCTTTCCTTGTTCGTAATAATGATATTAATATGAATGAGAAAGTATCTATTGATGTTAAAAATAAAAGTGTGGAAGAGGTGCTTGAGATGTTGTTTGTAGGGAAAAATATCCGTTATAAAGTGGAAGGGGAGCATATTTCTGTTTATAAACCCCAGCAATCAAGACAAAATGCAATTACCGGATTGGTTATGGATGTGGCAAAAGAACCAGTTATTGGTGCTTCTGTTGTGGTAATGGGATCTACTAACGGGTGTATCACAGATTTTGATGGAAAATTTTCTTTAGAAGTTTCTGAATTTCCTGTGAAGTTACAAATCAGTTATATTGGTTATAAATCTCAAGAGGTAACTGTACGTGATACAAAAACTATTCAGGTGGTATTACGTGAGGACACTGAAACTTTAGATGAAGTGGTGGTAGTGGGATACGGTTCGCAGAAAAAAGCAAACCTGACAGGAGCCGTTGCCTCGGTCAAGATGGATGAAGTGATAGGCAATCGTCCTTTGTCACAAGCTGCTGATGCATTGCAAGGTACGGTTCCCGGCTTGTTTGTGTCTAGTGATGGCAATGCTCCAGGTAAAAGTAAGTCATTCCAGATTCGTGGCGCTTATTCTGTAGGTATTAAAAATGATGATGGTTCTTATGGTAGTGCTATCAAGCCTTTGATTTTAATTGACAATGTGGAAGGAGACTTGGATATGGTTAATCCTGAGGATATTGAAACGGTTACAGTGTTGAAAGATGCTGCTTCAGCTGCCATTTATGGTGCCCGTGCTGCCGGTGGTGTAATTTTGGTTACTACCAAACGTCCGAAAGGAGAAACTTCTTTCCAACTGAATTATAATAATAACTTTGCCTTTGCAACTGCCATGAATTTGCCAGAACAGGCACCGTTGATGGAATATTTGCAGGCCTATTCTGATGCAGCCGGAGATCAATTCTGGACAATGGGTTCGCCTAGTGTAAGCAAATGGATGGGATATTTGGAGCAATATCGTAATAATCCGTCTTCTATTCCTACTGTCGGCGATGGTATCTTTAAAGATACGGATGGGGCTGTTTATTATATGAATGAAAAGGACTTGGTGAAGAACATGCTTGAGACTAGTTTCCAGCATACACATAATATATCAATGACAGGTGGTACTGATAAGCTCCGTTATCGTCTTTCTGCCGGATTTATTGATAATGACGGTGTGCTGATTACTGACAAGGATAAATACAGACGAATGAATGTCAGTGGATTTATATCTGCCAATGTTACAAAATGGTTTACTCAGGAAGCCACTTTTAGCTATGCACATAGTAAAAGAATGGAGCCAAAGTCTGCTTTGGGCGCTGTTTACAGTACTCGTCTTGCTTCTTTCTATCCGGAAGGCAATATGCCGGAAGGTATTTCTGCTGCAGGCGATGGATTACCTTTCTTTACTCCGTCCAATCAGATACGTTGGTCCAATCCAGAAAAAACATTGTATGACAATCCTCGTATTTTCCTGAAGTCTATATTGAAGCCATTAAAGGGATTTGAAATAGCATTTGAATATACTTTCGACAAGAATATATATGATTATAGCTGGTATACGGGAAGTGTGGTATATACTACTGTGCAAGGTGGTAAAGACACGACTCCGACCAATGACTATCTACAAAAAAAGAAAAGATATACCGACTATAACTCAATCAACTTGTATGGTACTTATGATTTCTCATTGGGTAATCATCAGTTTAAGATAATGGCAGGTTTCAATCAAGAATCCAGTTATCAGGAAACAATGGAGGCTTTATCCTATGGACAAGCTGTTATTGAGGTGCCTTCATTGGGTTCGGGTACATCTACATTGAAAGCTACGGACAAGTATAATGAGTTTTCTGTTCGCGGCGGATTCTTCCGTGTGAATTACAACTATCAGGATAAATATTTGCTGGAAGTAAACGGACGTTATGACGGTTCTTCTAAGTTTCCTAAAGAATCACGTTACGGTTTCTTCCCCTCTGTTTCGGCCGGTTGGAACATTGCACAGGAAAAATTCATGGAAAGTACTCAGAATTGGTTAGGTTCTTTGAAGCTACGTGCTTCTTATGGTATGATTGGTAACCAGAACGTGCCTGCTTATTCGTTTATTCCAACTATGGCGGTGAATAATAAATACAATGGTTGGATATCCAATGGTAATTATGTAACCGCTATTACTTCTATTCCTTCATTGGTAAGTCGTAACTTTACTTGGGAAAAGGTAGGGACATTAGACATCGGTATTGATTTCTCTATGTTCAGTAATCGCTTTACAGGTACTTTTGACTGGTATCAGCGTAATACGAACGGCATGCTTGCTCTCGGGTGTGCAATTGCCTGCTGTAGTAGGTGCGGATGCTCCTTATCAGAATACGGCAGATATGCGTACACGTGGCTGGGAACTGAGTTTCAATTGGCGCGACCAGATTGGAAAGGTGAGCTACCGAGTCGGTTTCAACCTGTCCGACAGCAAGTCAAAGATTGTGAAGTATGACAGTAACTCATCCTACATATTAAGCAGCCAAAAGACGAATGCGCTGACGGGTGGAACATATACATTTTGGGAGTTTTATAAAGGTAAGGAATTAGGCGAAATCTGGGGATATGAAACAGATGGTTATTATACCGTAGACGATTTTGTCGATACTTCTTCATGGAAATTAAAGGATGGCGTTCCAAGCATAGATGGCTATAATCCTCGTCCGGGTGATGTGAAGTTCAAGAACTTAATGGATGATGAAAGAGGGACAAATATGATTTCCAGCGGCAACAATACGTTGAATAATCCGGGCGACCGTAAAGTGATTGGTAATGAAACTCCTCGTTATCTTTATGGTATTAATCTAGGATTAAACTATAAAGGTTTTGATTTGAGTGCCTTTTTGCAAGGAACCGGTAAACGCGATAAATGGATTGCCAATACATTGACTTTCCCATTATATTCTGACTTTAAGTTTATTCCTTTATATAAAGGTTTGGGTGATTACTGGCAACCGGTAGATGCTGCCAATGGTGATTACACAGCAGTTAATCCTAATGCTGAGTTCCCACGTATTTATGGCAACTATGGTAACCAAGGCTCTAATTACCGCCAGTCAGACAAGTACTTGTCCGATGCTTCTTATCTGCGTATCAAGAATGTTACTTTGTCATATACATTCCCCAAAGCATGGATTACCAAAATATCTTTGTCGCAGTTACGTGCTTTTGTCAGTGTAGAAAATCTGGCAACGCTCTCATCATTGCCAAAGGGTATCGACCCGGAAACGCTGAAATGGGATTATCCCGCATTCCGCACAGTATCCTTTGGGCTTAATCTTACATTATAAACCTTAAATTAGTACGAGTATATGAAAAGATTATTTATAAGTTTAGCAATTCTCGCAGGAATCAGCCTCTCTAGTTGTAATGATAGTTTCTTGGAAAAGACTCCTGTTACAGACTTGACGGAGAATAATGCATTCAATTCCTACGATAACTTCAAGGCTTTTATGTGGCCTTGTTATGAGATGTTTACAAATAATACTATTCGCACTTCCTTACAAGGATTCGGACAAGACGGACAGTATAAGGGCGATATGGCAGCAGGATACTTTCAGCAAAAATATGAAAGTGGCTACAATGAATTTGCTTATCAGACAGTTGCCAGTGTAGCATCCGGTAATGGCTGGGATTTTAAATCATTTATCCGCCGTGTTAATATCATGCTTTCACACATTGATAATTCTAGTATGACAGAGGCTCAGAAAGACCATTGGCGTGCAGTAGGATATTTTTTTCATTCTTTTTGGTATATGGAATTGATAGATCGTTTTGGCGATGTGCCTTGGGTGGACCAGGTATTGCAGGAAGATTCTCCCGAAGCTTATGGACCTCGTGTGGATAGAAAAACCGTAGCCGACAAGGTATTGGAACGTCTGCAATGGGCGGAACAGAATATTGGAAATTTCACATCACAGGATGGGGACAATACGATTAACCAAGATTGTGTACGTGCCGTTATTTCGCGTTTCGGATTACGTGAAGGTACATGGAGGAAATATCATGAATTGGGTGATGCTGAAAAATATCTGCAAGAGTGTGTACGCGCATCCGAGTTATTAATGGCCGCTTATCCTACTCTTTACACAGGAACAGACGGTCAACCCGGTGCCGGATATGGTGAAATGTGGACAACAGAGGATTTGGGACAAGTTCCAGGTATCATTCTCTATAAATCTTATGTGAAGGATATAAATCCTATGGGCATGAGTTATATTGAACATACTTCTTCACACTATGTGGAGATGAACCAGAATACGGTAGATCTTTATTTGATGAAGAATGGCAAGCCGATTTTGGCTGACGGATCGGGCTACCATGGAAATAAGGACATGTATGCGGTATTTCGTGACCGTGACCCGCGTTTGTATCACACGGTTATACCTCCTTATAAAGTAAAATCTGGAAAAGGCGACTATCCTACCTGGTCGTATACAGACAATCCGGCAGACCGTGAATATATTGATATTATGGGAGCAAATGAAAGTTGCAGTAACCCGGGTGTTGGTATGAAACGTTTGCCTGGGCAGAACTGGAGTGCATCACTTGTACCTGAAATACCAAGATTAGGTACTGGAGCATTTGTGACTTGCCGTTCAGGCTACTATGTATGGAAGAATTGGGATAACTGGGAAACCAGCTTTAATAATGGTAATTTGAATACAGCTGACAAACCTATTTAAAATTGAAGAAGTCCTGTTGAATGAAGCTGAAGCCAAATTTGAATTGGGAGTATTTGACCAAGGGGTTGCAGACAAAACAATCAATAAGTTACGTGATCGTGCCGGTGTAGTCAAAATGGTGGTTGCTGACATTAATGATAGTTTTGATCCTAACCGTGGAAAATACTATCCTAAAGGTAATGAAAGTGGTATTTTGGTTGATCCTGTCTTATGGGAAATTCGTCGCGAACGTATTATAGAATTGATGGGTGAGGGATTTGGTATTTATGATATCCGTCGTTGGCGTATGGCTCCGTGGTTCCTCAATAAACCTGCAACTGGTCTTTGGATGAGTAAAGAAGAGGCAATGAAAAATAATATGACTTTATATAATCCTGAAACTGGTTATTCTGATGGAACTGACGGTTCATTGACGGAAGGTAATTTGTATCTTTTCAATGATCCTCTAAAAGAAGGTAAAGGTTGGTTAGATAAATATTATTTGTATCAAGTACCGACTACCGAAATATTATTGAACCCAGAACTGGAACAGAATCCTGGTTGGTAATTTATAGTGTGATACGAATGAGGCTGTCTCAAATGCGGAATAACGTATGGAGACGGTCTTGTTTGGTTTTTAAACTTAGAAAAATCGAAATAAAATGAGATTTCAGAAAATAGGATTGACTACTGTAGTGTTGTGTACCGTAGGAATACAACAGAGCTTTTCTATCGATATAGTTACAAAAGAAAAACCTAATATCGTGTTTATTTTGGCTGATGATTTAGGTTGGACGGATTTGGGTGTAATGGGCAGTGATTATTATGAAACTCCTAATATAGACCGTCTTGCTACAGAAGGAATATTGTTTGACAATGCTTACGCTGCAGCCGCCAATTCAGCACCTAGCCGTGCTTGTATGATGACAGGAATGTACACACCACGCCATGGAGTATATACAGTTAGTCCTCCCGACCGTGGTGATCGTACCAAACGTAAATATATAGCTATTCCCAATGTAGAAGATGTCTGTGCCGACTTTGTGACTATGGCCGAGGCTTTGCAAGAACAGGGTTATCAGTGTGGTCATATCGGGAAGTGGCATTTGGGGGATGATGAGGACGGTACAGGACCCTTGTCACAGGGATTTATATGGAATGTGGGCGGTAATAGAGCAGGAGCTCCCTATTCTTATTTTTATCCCTATTGTCTGCCTGATAAAAGTAAATGTCATGTGGGATTAGAAGAAGGTATATTGGGTGAATATCTTACTGATCGGTTGACTGAAGAAGCTGTTTCTTTTATAAAATCTCATAGTGAAGGTCCTTTTTTCTTACATTTGTCCCATCATGCCGTACATACGGTTTTGCAAGCACCTGATTCATTGATAAATAAATATCGTAATAAAACTCCCGGTAAATATCATAAGAATCCTATATATGCTGCAATGATTGAAAAACTAGATGATAGTGTTGATAGGATATGCCAAGTTATTAAGACATTAGGAATAGCAGATCGTACAATAGTCATTTTTTATTCAGATAATGGAGGTTCGGAACCAGTGACAGACAATTATCCGTTAAATGGAGGAAAGGGAATGCCTTATGAAGGTGGGAGCCGTGTGCCGTTGATTATAAGGTGGACTGGTAAAATAGAAGGAGGCATCCGTTCATCTGTTCCAATAACAGGAGTTGATTTTTATCCAACTTTTGTTACTTTGGCACAGGGTAAGATTCCTGCTAACTTAGATGGAAAAGATATTTTTACGCTTATAAATAATAATGAGACGGAACGTGATCTTTTCTGGCATTTTCCGGCTTATTTGGAGTCTTATTTAAACGGGGGAAGAGATTTCCGTGCAAAACCTTATTCCAGTATTCGTTCAGGTGATTGGAAATTGATATATCATTATGAAGATAAGTCTATGGAACTGTTTAATTTGAAGAATGATCTGGGAGAATCACAAGATCTATCAGGTTCAAATCCTGTAAAGCGAGGAGAACTTTATCAGAAACTGATGAAGTGGATTCAAGAAACTCATGCTCCTATTCCTGTGAAATTGAATCCTTATTATCGAGAGTAGGTGAATGATATTTTTTTCTTCTATAGCTTTGCAGCCTAGGATATTTTCTCTAAATTGCCGATGTTTATAGCAGGAGTAGTAATTATTAAATTCAGTAAAAAACAGAATATATGAAAAATCGAAACCTCTTTCTTTTAACCAGTGGATTAGCATTTCCTCTATTAGGCGCTTATGCTCAGAAAACTCCTAAACCGAATATCATTTATATTATGTGTGATGATATGGGTTATGGTGATTTAGGGTGTTACGGTCAGTCCTATATCAGTACACCGAATATTGATAATATGGCTAAAGAAGGTATGCGTTTTACACAAGCGTATGCCGGTAGTCCGGTGAGTGCTCCATCACGTGCGTCATTTATGACCGGGCAACATTCCGGACATTGTGAAGTACGTGGGAACAAAGAGTACTGGCGCGATGCCCCTGTTGTGATGTATGGAAATAATAAGGAATATGCCGTGGTGGGGCAACATCCATACGATCCCGGTCATGTGATTATACCTGAAATAATGAAAGATAACGGTTATACTACCGGTATGTTTGGTAAATGGGCAGGGGGCTATGAGGGATCTGTGTCTACGCCGGACAAACGGGGTATTGATGAATATTATGGTTATATTTGTCAGTTTCAGGCTCATTTATATTATCCGAATTTCCTGAACCGGTATAGTAAATCGGCTGGTGATACGGCAGTGGTTCGTGTAGTGATGGATGAGAATATCAACTATCCTATGTTTGGTAAGGACTATTTCAAACGTCCGCAATATTCTGCGGATATGATCCATGAAGAAGCAATGAAATGGTTGGATAAACAGGATGGCAAGCAACCTTTCTTTGGTATTTTTACTTATACGCTTCCTCATGCAGAGCTGGCGCAGCCCGAAGATTCTATTCTGACAGGTTATCAAAAGAAGTTTTTTGAAGATAAAACTTGGGGTGGACAGGAAGGATCAAGATATAATCCGTCGGTACACACCCATGCGCAGTTTGCCGGCATGATTACTCGCTTGGATTATTATGTAGGAGAAGTTTTGAACAAATTAAAGGAGAAAGGACTGGACGAAAATACCATTGTGATTTTTACCAGTGATAACGGCCCCCATGAAGAAGGGGGGAGCTGACCCTACCTTCTTTGGTCGTGATGGCAAACTTCGTGGATTGAAACGTCAATGTTATGAAGGGGGGATTCGTATTCCGTTCATTGTGCGTTGGCCGGGTAAAGTACCCGAAGGAACGGTTAATGATCATCAGTTAGCTTTTTATGACTTGATGCCTACATTTTGTGACTTGGCAGGTGTGAAGAATTATGTAAAGAAGTACACTAACAAGAAAAAAGATGTGGATTATTTTGATGGTATTTCTTTTGCTCCGACTTTGTTAGGCAGGAAGGACAGAAGAAACATGATTTCTTGTATTGGGAATTTGATGAAACCGATCAGATTGGTGTACGTATGGGAGACTGGAAGATGGTAGTGAAAAAAGGAACTCCTTTCCTTTACAATCTTGCTACAGATATTCATGAAGACCATGATATCGCTGCCGGACATCCGGATATTGTGAAACAAATGAAAGAGATTATCAGAACACAGCATACTCCGAATCCTCATTTCTCTGTGACTTTGCCTTCATTTGAATAAATAGATTTTTTATTCTGATATTCCTCAATCGTAAGCATTCGGCCTCGTGCGTGTTTCTCTCCAAGTTATAATAAAGTCAAAAGCCAGACGAAGCATGTCTGGCTTTTGACTTTATTATAGCTTTCCTGTTTATCCTTTCCAATTAAATGGCAGTAAATCGGTGTAATCGTTTTTCTCTTCTCTTTCTTTCTCCTGTACCCTAATCAGCACGTCCTGCATCCATAGTTTTGGGTTCACCTTATTTTCCCTACAGCATCCCATCAGTGAAAAGAAAATTGCCGCTGCATGTGCTGCCTCATGTGATCCGGAGAAGAGCGTATTTTTTCTGTTTAAAGTCAACGGCCTTATAGAACGCTCCACCGGATTATTGTCAATGCAGAACTGTGCGTCATTGACATATCCGGACAGTTGTTCAAAGCGTGTGTACATATAGAACATGGCCTTGGCAATAGGCGATTTATCGACCGTATGTCCATATTCCTCCTTGCACCATTTTTTCCAGTTCTTTGATAATAGGGTACGATTTTTTCCCGGCGAAGCTTTTTACCACCGCCTCCCCCTTCCAGATGTTCCATTCTGATTTTCTCCTCCACGGCATACAGTCCGCCTATTTGTCCAAGTGCATGCCTTGCTCTGGGAGGGTCATTTCCTTCCGCTTCCACAAAGTTGCGCCTGACGTGTGCCCAGCAGCACAGATGCAACTTTCCGGGTAGCGTGTCGAACTTGTCATATACTGCAAAGCCGTCACTCTGTACCACCCGGACCTGTCCTGCCAGCAGTGTGTCTATTCCGCTGCTGCCACGGCCCTTGTGATATTCAAAGAAGGGGGTATGGAACCGGGGCAGATAGAAAGTTCCACATATACCCGCGGTGAAGAGCACCGGGCCGGTCGCTTTCAAGTACGGGATGGGGTGTCTCATCGGCCATGACGTAATAGCTGTCCTTGACCAGTTCACGAAGTTCATTATAGATTGGTTCCAGACGCTGTGCGGCAGCCATCATCCAGTTACTTACGGTGGAAGGACTCAGATGGATTCCTTCACGCTCAAAGATATCCAGCTGTCTGTGCAGAGGCAGGTGGTCGTAATATTTGGCGGTAGCAATGTGGGCCAGTACACTTTCCGAGGCATTGCTGTGGGGATGTGCCATTACGGGCATGGGAGCGGTTATGATACGACCGTCGGCGAGCCGGTATTTAGGACGGATGATGCGTTTCACATAGAATCGGGCGGGGCTGACAGCATACTGTTCGCTCACTTCCTCTCCCAGCTTCGTCGCTCCCTCCAACGAAAGGCCTTCCGGCATGGGAATGATAATCTCCTCACGGGGAAGGGACGGGTCGATGGGCTTACGGGGCGTGGGGAGTGATCTTTTTTCGTGAAGCTTTTTACGGAAACGATTGTAGCCATTCTCCGATGTGACGGATTTCCCAGCGGTTTTCTGTTCTTCCGCTACCGGGTCATTGACATCGGACGGAGACTCGAAACAGATGCTCAGCTGGCCGGCATCTTCGGGGAAGATGACGTTTTGCACTGGATTTACCCCATAAACGGCGTGTCAAGTCAGCCAATTTCCATCTCAGATCGGCAATGACGGCTCTACAGGCCGAGATTTCTTCGACCTGGCGGGAATACTCCTGCAAAGAGGCTTCGTATTTTCTCTGAAGTTCCGCATGCTCCTTTTCAAGGCATTCATGTTCCTTGCGCAACTCTTCGTACTCTTCCAAAGTAAGGGTAATAACCGGTTCTTTCACTGTACATCCACTTTTTATTATGTGGCAAAGTTATCAAAATAAAACTGCACGGCTTATAGAATGGGGAATTACTTTTCAACTGTTTTCCGATACTTTTTAACAGTAAGCAGCTCATTCAGGCGATTCCAGGAAATTTGAAGAAAATCCTTCTTCCGTTCCTCCTTTTTCAAGAGGAAAGAACCGCGATTCAGACGACGGCATTCCAGACGGTATTCGTCGTCGCACCGATAAAGGATATGCAACCTGCTACGGGAGCGGTCGGGAAAAATATGACAGCTCTGCTCTGACACGCAGGAACCTGTGTGTCGGATGACCTCGCCACAAAGACCGTCAATACCTTTATGGAAATTACAACCTTGGGGATAAAGGTAATAAGACCAAAAAGGACTGCTGCGGAAAAGGCCAAGACCTAAAGGGAGAAGTAGGTCCTGAGGGGAATGGATACCAAGGCTGGAAGACGAAACTTTATAACGACGGCCGCCATCAAATATGAAAAGAACAGAATCAAAATGGTTAGACTCGGAAAAGAGAGTACGTAGTTTATCACTTTCGCTAGAAAATTCTAATACTGAACACATAATGGATTAAGATTATAATGAAGCCACAAAGGTAGGAAGGAAAAGAGGGGAAAAAAACACGCACGAGGCCGAATGCTTACCCTCAATCTATTCATTTAGATTGGGGAATATTTTTTTATGTTCCATAAACCTGCTATCTTTGCCTCGCAAATTTAAAAATATTCCGATGAGAATTTAAAACATTCATTTCCATACAACTATTTGTTTTTACGTTGGGACAGCAGGCGAAATAATTTCGTTTGTTGCGCAATAGTTGTCTTCTTATTCCAACTACGAACTTTTCAGTATTCATATTTAAAATTCTTAGAAAGAGTATGTGTATACATGTACAGTCCATTACTTACATGCATCCGGATAAAGATGTGCTTTTCAGTAATGTCAGTTTTACTATCAGTAAAGGGAAAAAAGTAGCCCTCATCGGAAACAACGGTTCGGGAAAATCTACCTTGATGCGATTGATAACTAAAGAGCTATTACCTTCTGAAGGACAAATTATATGTCCGGATATCCCCTATTCTATTCCACAGCATTTTGGTCAGTTTAATCATTTGACAGTAGCCGGGGCATTGGGAATAGAAAGAAAGTTATATGCACTTCATGCCATTTTACAGGGAGATGCTTCGATAGAGCATTTTACGGCTTTGGCGGATGACTGGAAAATAGAAGAGAAAGCGGTTGCTGCTTTGAATGAATGGGGGTTGGTAGGAGTACCTCTTTCCTATCCCATGCATTTGTTGAGTGGCGGTGAGAAAACAAAAGTTTTTCTAGCAGGAATTACTATATACTCTCCTGCTTTTATTTTGATGGATGAGCCTACCAATCATTTGGATGACGAAAGCCGTATCCGGCTGTACCGTTTTATAACTACTGCTGCAGCAGGGATACTGGTTGTCAGCCACGACCGGACATTACTCAATTTACTTTTTTCTACCTATGAGCTTACTGCAAAAGGTGTCACTTATTATGCTGGAAATTACGATTTCTATAAAGAACAGAAGAAATTGGCTGTAGAAGCTCTGCAAACCCGGTTGAAGGAGAATGAAAAGCAATTACAAAAAGCCCGGAAGCAGGCACGTGAGGTAATGGAGCGTCAACAAAAGCATGATGTGCGAGGTAAAAAACAAAATGTGAAGAAAGGAGTCGGAAAGATGGCAATGCATACATTCAGGGATCAGGCTGAGAAAAGTACTGTCCGTTTAGGAGATGTTCATGTTGATAAGATCCGTTTTTTGGCAGGAGAAACAGTAGAACTGCATAAAGCTTTTTTACCTGATATGAAGACGATGAAAGTAAATTTCAATTCATCTTCTTTGCATATCGGTAAAATACTTATCGTAGCTTCAAGTGTGAATTATTCGTATGGAGAAAATCCTTTGTGGTCTTCTCCTCTTGAGTTTACCATCAAAAGTGGTGACCGTATTCATTTGAAAGGAAGTAATGGTAGTGGTAAAAACAACTTTATTGAGGTTGATAACCGGAAGTCTTGCTCCTACTCAAGGTTCTTTGATACAGGCAGAAGGGCTGACGTACGTTTATCTTGATCAGGAATATTCTATAATTCGTAATGATTTGTCGGTATTGGAACAATTTGCCTTATTCAATAGTGAATTGTATGATAATGAATTGAGAACGATTCTCAACCGTTTTTTTTGTTTCCTGTTTCCACATGGAACAAGAAGTGTAGCTATCTGAGTGGAGGTGAGAAGATGAAACTTTCTCTCTGTTGTCTTATGGTGAGTGCACAGCGCCCCCGATGTTTTTATTGTGGATGAACCTACTAATAATATTGATATTCTGAGTATGGAGATATTTGACCGAAACTTTGAAGGATTATCAAGGCACTTTGTTGGTGGTGAGTCATGACAACTATTTTGTGCAACAAATAAAGGCAGATAAGAAGATTGAGTTGTTCTGATGTTTTTATTTTGTCAAGTGGCATTTTTTGTCAAATTCTATATTTAAAAACAAAAATGCCGCAGACTTGATTTATTTTATATTCGGAGTTATTGCAGTGTCAGCGTCTTTACTTGTAATTCGGCATCTTTAGAATTACCCCCTACCATTATATCGAAGTTTCCGCTATGGTGCGCATGGTATTTGTCTGCGCGTCCCACCATTCCAATTGTTTGGGTGTTAACTCTAATTCTACATTGACTGTTTTTCTGCAGGGCCCTGTACCGTTGTTAATGCAGTGTTTTAACCGTCCTTCCATCTTCTTGTTTTTTCAGATATACCTGTACTACTTCTCTTTTCCCTTCGTCACGATTACTCGTATTGGTTACAGGAACACACGGCAGCTTCCCTACTTTACCGTTTGCTCCAGCGCTCTGATGTTACTTCATAGTTGCGAATGGGAAAGAGATCACCTTAACAAGTACGCCTGTCATGTATTATAATCTTCAAAAATCAGGTACTGCGTTATATTCGCAAAAGTAACGGCAGTCGTCCTCGCAGGATTGTACTCCAAACAAACTGGCGGCAAAGCGCACCGATTGTCCCGGATACCAAATGGCTGAGCTTGTTTCGAAGTCTCCGCGGCAATGGTGATCCGAAAATAATCGGTCTTTTTCTCCCGGCATCACAGAGCTTTTTTGTATCACCACGCTGAACAGCCGTGAAAGCTCGATGCGTCGGCCCCTTGCGGAATTCCGGTAAATTGACACAATTCCATCTCCTCTCTCCTTCAAACTGATACCGCCCGCAACCGCTATCAGCATCTTCACTTTGCTACCGTAAGCTTTTAATGTTGACTTCTTTCAAACCAAGATCGAAATTCAACCAGCATCTCACAAAGTATTGGAAGCGGATTTTCATATCGTGGGCGGTTTGCCGGCTTCTGCATGCATGGCGTAAGTTGTCCCCTGCCTCGGCATGGTGAATTCTTTTTACTTTTTCTCACCATTTACTGTCAATTGTAGCTCCACAACTATGTAGTTGAAAATAACCCTCTCCTGCTTCCTTAGTGAACATTACCTCTTTGATAGACATCTGCCGAGAAATCGGTCAGGTTCACACCGGGAGCAAATGCAGCTCCCTCAGAAGCAAAGCATTTTGAACGGTGTGTGTAAGTCAGGTGGTTACTCTCATATTCCTGTTGTTCAATAGCGTGGAGAATCCTGACCTCTTAGAAGTATTACCAAGCCGGAAAACGCTTTCTGACACGAAACACCAGCGTAAATCTTGTTCATAGATCGCTTGGCATATTTTCTCCCATGGCCAGCTTATACCTTCCGTGACGTGTTTGGGAAAGTACCGCAGTGGGTCACTTTGGCTGGTGAATCATGCT